>Ga0214192_1000197_pt1 | contig 37883 bp, 60 predicted proteins | sample TroBogEpilimnion_44_FD_153030 | JGI IMG/M metagenome (GOLD analysis project Ga0214192, IMG submission 153030) | Freshwater microbial communities from Trout Bog Lake, WI - 29JUL2008 epilimnion | ecosystem: Environmental > Aquatic > Freshwater > Lake > Epilimnion/Euphotic zone | place: Trout Bog... | reverse complement strand
TTGCAATTTTAATCCTGAAACTGTTGTTTTAGCCCATATCGGAGGCGCAGGAATGGGGATTAAATCCCATAATCTGCATGGGGCTTTTTGCTGCTCAAATTGTCACGATATTTTAGACGGAAGGGTTAATACAAATTACACCAGAAACGAACTAAAACTCATGCACTGGGAGGGTGTAAAACGGACTCAAGAATATTGGCTAAAAAACGGGTTTATCAAAGCATGATAAATCTTCCGTGGCCCCCCAAAGAATTAAGCCCAAACGCTAGGGTATTTTGGGCAAAAAAAAGCAAAATAGCCAAAAAATATAGGCTGGATTGCAAATTGCTATCAGTCAATAAAATCACTTTACCGGAATCTGAAAAGCTGCATTTGTGGATTACGTTTTACCCGCCCGATAAAAGAAAAAGGGATGATGATAACCTGATTGCCAGTTTTAAAAGTGGGCGTGATGGGGTTGCAGATGCTTTAAAAGTTAATGACAGTCGATTTATAACACACCCATTTGTGAGTGATTGTGTTGTAAAGGGCGGCTGTGTGAGTATAAAAATTACAAGTGGGGAGTGAAAAATGATGTTTTGGCACTGGATTTATTTAGCGTGCGTGGTGTTTGCAATTTGGTGTATTAGGGAGGTTTTACATGGCTGATATCGTAGACGACGCAGAAAAGAAGCAACAACACTTGCTTGACGCAGCGATAAAAGAAAGCTGTCGAAAAGCTAATTTTTACATTAACGGGGACGGAATATGTTTGTCGTGTGGCATTGAGGTTGAACCTGTTTTATCCGGCATGAAAATAATTACACCTCGATGGTGTTGTGTTGAGTGTCGTACAGCTTGGGAGCGTGCAGATGATTGAAGTAATGAGCATATTTTTATTTGTGTTCAGCGCGTTGTATAACTACCATTTTTGGGGATAATAAATGAAAACAATAATCTGGTTGCTGTTGCTGCTATCCAGTCCGATCTGGTTAGCGGCTTTATTGTTACACGACAAATTTATCAGTAATAAAAAATATAAAAATATAAAAATAGGGGGTAAATATGGATGAAAAATTAGATTTTTCAGGAATTATTGAGCGGTCCAAGAATAATTTCATTGCAAAAAATTTTATTGAATTTTTTATGATGTATGAATCCGATGTTAAAAAACATCAGCTAATGATAAATACAATAATACAACTGATGGACGCTAACGAAATGTTATCAAGAGAGCTAAAAAATGCTACTTTAAGACAGCCAATTGTTTATGTTTTTGAAAATTCTGAGGTGATAAATGACTGAACAAGCTGATGAAATTGAATTTGATATCCACTGGCTAGATAAAAAGCTTGGTGATCGTAAAGAATCGACTGATAAAAAAGAAGATTTTTTGGAGCGCGTTAGTATTAAAATCGCTTTAGCTAATGTTGACGAAACAACAGCGCGAGAGCAGGCGTTTGGGGAGGTGTTTGGTGATTGAGTATATTGAGCGTTTGACAGCAGAAACTAACGAGCAAATAGATTTAGAGAAAAGTCATTACGAAGCGTTTAAATTTTATAAGCGTCGGCGTCTAGCAAAACAGAGCGAATTAGTAGCGGCCCTCAGCAAATTAAAAGAAGATCTACGCATGGCTAATTTCATCCATTTTTGCCAAACGGGTAAATATTTGGATGAGGTTAATCCAGGCGATTGGATGGAGTATTTGTGACTAGATCAGCTCCACGCGCTCAATCAACAAATTTTTATCCACCCATACAAAACAAAATTTGCCGACACACGCACTGGCTAGTATTGCACTCTTTTAATCAACGCTGGTGTTATGACTGCGATGTAAAACAGACGATTGTTTCAGTGATGCCGAAACATCAGAGATAAAAAAGGGCCGTGAGGCCCTTTAATGTTATAGGTTATAGGATTTTTTCATTTAACAAACGCCCTGATTAAGAAGGGATTAATCCAATCTTCTTGCTACGCTTCTATCAGCAAATTCTTTATTAATATAAAGCTCTCTGGAAACTTCGTTATTTCCTACAAATACCGCTGCTCCCTCTAATCCTCGCTCATAAACAATTCCAGTACCACCAAAATAATCAGGATAAGCTGCGTTAGCGCGTTCTTGGACATCATCACCATCAATGATAAATCCAAAGGTGGCGTTGCCAGTAGCAACCTTGGCAAAAAGCCCTGTAACTACTTTTAATTCTGTTTTCATGTTCTCTCCGGTTCGTGTCTTTGTTAAGTTGTGTCTATTATAGATTATTATTCTACTTTGTCAGCATAATTTTAATTATGTTGCTTTATTCAAAGCATCAATAACAAACGTCGTCAAGTTAATACCCTTAGCTTGAGCAGCTTTAACCCAAGACGCTTTATCATGAGTAAAAACCGCGATATTTAGCCTTGATAGCTTTTTGTCGCTATCAGGCTTAATCTTTCCCAGGTTGTTCGATGGTCTACCCGTTAGGGCGTGCGGCTTAGTTTTAGTCATCAGTATTTTCCCCATTAAGCGCTTCTAATCATTCCGCCACAATCGCAATGACGACTACCGCATAATTTTTTATTAATCCTGTTTAATGTCAGTTTAGCCTTTTTGTCATCTTCTTTAGTACTCCACTGGCTTCTATTAGCCAAAGCTTCTAATTCTTGAAAGGCTTCTAAAGACGATCCTTCAAAATCAGATTTAAAGCTTGCTTCAGTTCCATGAAAAGTGTTTTTTAATTTCATTGTTTTCATTTTCATTCTCCGGTTAGCCGTCCATGGCGGTAGTGGGGTTGGTTAGTGTTGGTCGCTATATAGCTCATCAAGTAGGTTCTCATAACGCCTTGATTGAGGATCAGTTAATGGCTCATTAAAATAGATGTCATTAAGTATCTCAATGTCACGTTGTGCAAGATTAGGGTACAAGTTTGCAAGCGAGGCTAAATTATCATCGTATTCTTGTATGCTATATGTGGTCATCTTCTCTCTCCAAAAATCCCGATGCCGTCGGGTCGGTGTTTCAATTTCTTTAAAACATGTGTCTAGTATATACAATTATTTAATATTGTCAACATAATTTTAAATATAAATTAAATAAATCATAACTATTTGCAAAAACACTATATGTAGTATAATTTTATCTATCAGATACTATATGCAGTGGTTTAATGAAAATAACGGTTAAAGTTGAGGCATTTATACAGAGCTATCTAAGCGGTAAAAACGCGAGTGATGCGTATAGGTCGGCTTATAACTGCGAAAAAATGAAACCTCAAACGGTCACCAACTCAGCATATAAAATTCTTTGTGACCCCGATGTAGCGGCGAGAATTGATTTATTAAAGAATGAGTTAGCAGAAAAACATTTATGGACCAGAGAAGATAGTCTACGTACACTCATAAAAGTCATTGAAAACCCCGAAAAAAACGGTGACATCATAGCGGCGATCAAAGAAATCAATGATATGGAGGGTTTTAAAGCGCCAGCAAAGCAGGAAATTAGCGGGAATATCCCCCCCGTTCAAATCATTCGGTTTACAGATAAACCAGAATGATACTCCCCGCGTCCAACTGGAAACCCCGTGATTACCAGATCCCAATATGGCAATATTTAGAGCATGGCGGAAAGCACGCTGAGTGGATTGTACACAGGCGAGCAGGGAAGGACGAGGTTGCGCTACATCATGCAGCATGTAAAGCTCACGAGCGGGTCGGAAATTATTGGCACATGCTACCGGAAGCCAGTCAAGCAAGGAAGGCGATATGGGGTGCTGTTGACGCGCATACGGGGCAGAGAAGGATAGACAAGGCTTTTCCGGTCGAATTACGTGCTACGACGCGCGAACAGGAAATGCAAATTGTTTTTAAAAATGGCAGCACTTGGCAGGTCGTCGGGTCTGACAATTACAACTCGCTGGTCGGGTCAAATCCGGTGGGTATTGTGTACTCAGAGTGGGCGCTTGCTAATCCAAACGCGCGGTCATATTTACGCCCGATACTGGCAGAAAATGAAGGCTGGCAAGTTTTCATTACAACCCCCCGTGGACGAAATCACGCACACACCACGCTTAAGGCGGCTGAAAAAACCAAGGGATCATTTGCACAGATATTAGACGCTACTCAAACAAGCGTTTTTACAAAAGAGCAGTTACAGATAGAGCTTGACGCATACATTGATGATTTTGGATTAGATTATGGGACGGCAAGATTCGAGCAGGAATATATGTGCTCATTTGACGCTGCAAATCTTGGGGCAATACTTGCGTCAAGCATTACAAAAATAGAGCGGCTTGGTCGCGTTAATGACAACGTAAAATTTGATCCTGATGGCGGTGAGATATTTATAAGCGCCGACATTGGACGCAGAGATACAGCGACTTGGTATTTCTGGCAACCTCGCATAGGTGGTCACTCAATCATAGACTATGACGGTGGATGGGGTATTGATGCGGATGAGTGGTGCGATAATCTGCAAGTAAAATTATCACAATATAAATTAAGCAATGGGCAGCCCGCACTTGGGAAAATATGGCTTCCACACGACGCTAGAAACAAAACATTTTCTGCTAAGTACAGCGCAGTTGAAGTGTTTATGAAACGTTTTGGCAATACCAAAATCGGTATAACCCCCATGTGCTCTAAAGCGGATAGAGTTAACGCAGCGCGTAAAATAATTATGCGTTGCGAATTTAACGAAACAAATTGCGAGCAGGGTTTAAAAGGTCTTAGAGCGTGGGCGTATGAGTACAACGAAGCAACAAAAACATTTAGCAGCGACCCTTTGCACGATTGGGCGTCTCATGACGGGGACGGATTTAGCTATGGCTGTGTAATTATTAATCTACAAAAACCAGTCGAAACAAAAATTATTAAGCCCATATTCTGGGACTCTCAAACCCTAGCAGAATTATGGGCTGATACGCCCAAAAAGGATAAACGCATATGAGTAGCGCACAGGTCTGGAAAGATCAAATTAAGCTGTATGACGATGAATTTAAAGCGGATTTTATTGAGCGTGGTAATAAAATCGTTAAGCGGTTTCGTGATGATCGTAAAGATATCGACAATAAAAACACACGTTTTAATATTTTATGGTCGAATATCAAAATATTAAAGCCCGCTATTTACGCACAGGTTCCACAGCCAGAAGTTTCTAGGCGGTTTAAAGACGGAAATCCAGCCGCTCGATGTGCAGCATCTATTATTGAGCGGTGTCTATCATATGAGATAACGCAGCATACCGATTATCACAGTGCAATGTCAAACGCGGTGGATGATCGTCTGTTGCCTGGTCGCGGTGTGGTATGGCTACGCTATGAGCCAAAAACAGAAGCGATAGAGCCGGAGGTGTCAAATTGGGATGAAGATAACGGCATCGAGGGAAATCCAGACACCAACGAAATAGCAGGTGAGGAACCGCTAGAGCGTATAACGTCGGAGCTAACACCCGTGGATTATGTGTATTGGCAAGATTTTGCGCACACCCCGAAAGCGCGGACGTGGGAAGAAGTCACGTGGGTAGCACGTCGTGTTTACATGACAAAAGCTGAGGGTGTGGAGCGGTTTGGTGAGGTGTTTAAAACAATCCCGCAATCTAGCCAAGTCGCGGGGGATAAAGACTCGACCGATAAAGATAGTGGTAAAAATAGCATTGTTTGGGAAATATGGAATAAACCAGAAAAAAAAGTAATCTGGATAGCTAAAGACATTGACGAGATCTTAGACGAGCGCGACGACCCGTTAGAATTTGAGGACTTTTTTCCGTGTCCTAAGCCCTTGCTGGCAACGATGACGACAGGCTCAATGATTCCCGTTGCTGATTTTGCAATGTATCAGGATCAGGCTAATGAGTTAGACGAGATCAGCTTTAGAATACGTAAACTGACAGCAGGGCTAAAAGTAATCGGTTTATATCCGGCTGAAGAAAAGAGCATCCAAAGGCTATTTAAAGAGGGCCAAGAGGATGGAACGCTTGTCCCCATTGAAAACTGGCCGCAATTTATGGAGTCCGGCGGCTTAGACAAAATGATTCACTGGGTGCCGTTGAGTGATGTCATTCAAGCGCTTGCGGAGCTGTATAAATCACGTGATGCTTTGATACAGATTATTTATCAGATAACCGGAATAAGCGATATTTTACGTGGCGCTACGGATGCACAAGAGACAGCAACCGCCCAAACAATGAAAGGGCAGTACGCAAGTATTAGGCTAGGTGACATCAAGCAAGATATCGCACGTTTCGCGCGTGATATATTGCGGATGAAAGCCCACATTATTTGCTCAAAATATCAGCCTGAAACACTTGTTGAAATGTCCGGTATTATGTACACACCGGACGCTGTACACGCTCAAGAAGCGATACAAATACTAAAAAATGAAGGCGCACGTAATTTCAGCATTGATATCGAGGATAACACTTTAGTCCAAATGGACGAAAATCAGGATAAAGCTGACAGAATGGCTTTTCTTGATTCAGTTTCCAGTTTCATGGAAAAGGTTGTTCCAGTTGCGGTTTCAACGCCCGCTTTAGCCCCATTAATGGCTCAGATGCTTTTATTTGCAGTGAGGTCATTTAAAACGGGCGCGGTCATTGAGGCGGCTTTTGAGAAAGCGATTGACGATATGCAACAGGCAGCGCAAGCGAAATCCCAACAACCCCAACAGCCAAGCCCAGAGCAATTAAAAATCCAGTCCGATCAGCAAATTGCACAAATGAAGCTGCAAGCGGATCAACAAGCGCAAGCGATAAAACAGCAACATGAGCAGCAAATTGAGCAGGGCAGAGCGGCATTAGAGCAAGCCAAGGCGCAAGCAGAATTAGAGCTAAAACATGCTCAAATGCAGCTAGAAAACCAGCGCGAGCGCGATATTGAAACCCGCGAACTAGAAATGAAGCGGCTGCAGGCACAAAATGAAATGATGCTAGAGCAGTCGAGACAAGATTTTGAACGGTGGAAAACAGAGTTACAGGAATCAACGAAAATAATCATTGCTGAAATCGGCGCTAAAGTGCAAATGGACGCGGCGGCAATGGCAGCGGAAAATAAAGAGGTGGAGAGTTTAAATGCCTAGATATGATGTGCGGTGTGATGTGTGCGGCAAGGTCGAGGAGTTGATTATTAGAATCGCAGATTTTGACCGTAGACCTATGTGTTGTGGGCAAATGACAAACGTCAAAATTGCGCCCGTTAATTTTAATGCAGATACAAAAGTACTTTATAAGTCGATGTTGACAGGTGAAATGGTCACAAGCGGGCGGCGACACAAGCAGTTATTGAGGGAGCATAACTGCATTGAAGTGGGCAACGAAAATATCGAATCGAAAAAGGTTGATTTTGCGTTGGATAAAAAAGAAATGCACGAATTGAAAACAGAGTTATCACACAGAATTGAGGCCGCAAGACTATGAGCGAAGTTGTAGAAAATACAGAGATTGAACCCGAACTATCAACGGCTGATTTAGTCAGTACAGCACTCGACGCGGTTGAAATTGATAATCCAGAAACGGAATCAAAAGAGACTGTCGAGGCCGAAAATAATGAACCTGAATATGTGCCAAGACTGGGCGGATATAAAGGGGATCAAAAGGAAGTATTAAAAACGTTGCCGTCTAATATCTTAAAAATGATAGATGACAGGGAGGAGCATTTTTTAGAAGGAACAAAGAAATTTAAGGAAAAATCAGACTTTGGTGAGCGGGTTAAAAATATACTTGCCCCAGACACAGAAATCATGCAACAATTAGGCTACACGCCTGATACGTATGTCGCAAAATTAACAAGCGTTGAACGGCAGTTAAGAGCGCCCGACCCTATCACTAGAGTCAGAGCTTTACAGGGTATAATGAAAGATTACGGGATAGATCAAGAGTGGCTACAACAAGTCGCATTTGATCCACACGCCCACGCATTACAAAATAAAGTTGCTCAGTTTGAATCTGAACAACATTTGTCACAAGCGTCACGACAGACCGCAGAGACAGAGCAAATTCAATCAGTTATTGAGGATTTTGCTCAAACGCATGAGCATTTCGATTCGGTAAAAACGGTTATGGGCAAACTCCTGGAAACCGGACAGGCTACTGATTTAGAAAGCGCATACGTCAAAGCGATCAGGTTAGACGACAATCTATTTAGCTCATATCAAGCAAAACAGCTTGAAGAACTTAAGAAGGCCGAAAATCTGAAAGCCAACCAAGCGGCGAAAGCTGCAAAATCGGCGGCTGTACAAGTAAAAGGCGCACCAACAAAAACACCCTTAACCAGTCCAGCCAATACAGAAGATGCCGTTCGTCTCGCTATGGAGGCACACGGCTTTTAAAAGGACAATTTTATGGCTTGGGCAAATAGTGCCGTATCGGACATAATCGCTACAACGATTGAGTCACGTACTGGCAAAGTGCAGGACAATTTAACAAACAATAATGCGTTGATTCGTCGATTAAAAGAGCGCGGGAACATTAAAACAGTTTCCGGCGGTTCAGTAATCGATCAGGAAATTATTTACAACGATCCATCAACAAACTACGCAGCTAGTTATAGCGGTTACGATACAATTAATATTGCGCCTGACTCGCCAATTTCAGCGGCTCAGTTCAACATTAAGCATTACGCAGACGCGGTATCCATATCAGGGCCAGAATTGCTGGCTAACTCTAGCAAAGAGCAGATGATTGATTTATTAAGCACGCGCATTGACATTGCTCAAGCGCGATTGCTTAACAAAATAGATTTAGATTTGCATGGTGACGGTACGGGTAACAGCGCTAAAAACCTTGATGGTTTGTACGCATTGCTAACCAATAGCCCCTCATCAGGCACTTATGGCGGCATCTCGCGTGCTACATGGGCGTTCTGGCGTCCTCAGTATCAAGGCGGCGTAACACTGACATCAGCAACCATTCAAGCAGCGATGAACACCATTGCATTAAATCTAGTGCGTGGCAATGATTATCCTGATTTGATTTACGCGGGTGCTAACGCTTTTCAGCTCTATTTAAACAGCTTGCAAGCGATCCAACGTATCACGTCTGAAGATACAAGCAATGCTGGTGTAGGTTTTGCTTCTCTAAAATACTATGGCGCAGGTCAATCGGCTGATGTTATCTATGGTGGTGGTATTGGTGGTAATCAGCCCACAAACGTGATGGCATTTATCAACACCAAGTTTTTGAATTGGCGCCCTCACAAAGATAGAAATTTTGTTCCTATTGGTGGAGATCGTCAGTCTGTAAATCAAGACGCGGTTGTCAAGTTGATGGGTGTATCTGGTAATCTGACATGTTCAGGCGCCCAGTTTCACGGCTGGCTAAACGTGGTTTAAGGAGAACTCATGTATCAAACTATTGATCCGGTCTTTGGTCAAATCAGCGTTGGTCGTATTGACTACGCTGCACCAACAACTAACATACCAGGCAACCCCGTCGGCGCTTATGGGCCTAAGTTTCCGTTAGGCGTTTCCCACCAATTTACTGATCCAATTCTTGGGTCCGGTGAGTTTGTCTATCTGCCCATAATTTCAGGCGTGTTACCTGGCTATGCTGTTACGTACAATAGCAATCCAGTTACTTCAAACCTGACGTTCACGGCAGTCGTAGCATCGGGCGCAACAAGCGGCACTTTAACAGGCAACTTTAGCGGTACAACGGGTAGTTATAATATTAATTTTAGCAACGGCGAATCTCGTGTCGTTACTTTAACTAATGGTTCTACGGCGGTTGCTTGGACGGGTGGAACTGTTTCGGCATCAACCGCTTACGCCTCTATTTCACCAGCAAGTAATGGTATTTTAAACGGTTCGGCCTCGATGACCGTAGCACTTGCGGCGGCAACGTCTCGCGGAAACGTGGCGATTGCAACCGTTGGTTATGACGCTACGACTGGTGGTGTGCAATATGCATGGTATCAGGTTCAAGGTACTGGCTTGGTTTACACCTCAGCGGCTATTACTGCTAACGCGGTAGTTTATCCATCCGGTACAACTGGTCAGGTTTACGGCACCGTCTCGGCTACTAACCAAATCGACGGATTAAACTTTACCGTTGCGGCTCTTGGCGCTGGATTAGCATATGGTCAGTTAAACAGCCCCATCATGCAAGGTCACGGCTAATATTTTCACCGGACACGGATGTCCTCCCCACTACAGGAATATTTATGGTACAAAAAACAGACGACGGGATTAGTTATGTAGGCGATCAATCAAATGACGCGCTAGACGTAACATTTTACAAAGATCACCATGACGGTGAATTAGTTGATTTTATCCGTATTAAACCGCTTGGCTCAATGTCAACGACCGTTATCGAGCGACCCGTTGACGAGTCATTTAAACAGCGTTTTTATGCAAAATGGGATGCTTATGTCAATTTACGGGACATAACCGGAACACCTCTAATCGAATGGGAAGAAATGGATTTTCAACTTCGTAAAGATTTTATTCATCAAGGTTTTGAGTTTGTTGAGCAAGTTGCAGCGGCCCCAGATGGAGCCTTTACACGATTGCCAGGAGGACACACATGGCGCACTAAAGCAATTTTGTTTACCAACAAAAACAAGCCTGTTATCAGTGATGAGCTGGAAAAATTGCGTGAAGCAAATGAAAAATTAAGCGACGAAAACAAAAATCAGGCGCGTATTTTAAAAATCTTGCTTGATGCTGCACCGAAAGCCGTTAAAGAAGCTGTTGCAGAGTTAGCATAATGCCCTCGTCAGTCCTGCAAAACATCCAAGACGCTCAACTTGAACTGGGCTTATCTGCATCAAGCAGTATTGTCGGCTCAGGTGATACGGGAGCTTTACAGCTTTTAGCGATCATGCAGCGTGTTGGACAATATTTATCAACTGAACAGGACTGGCAGGTACTTGCTAAAGATTATCGGTTTAAAACCGTAGTGACTCAGCTCACAGGGACAATACAATCTAATTTAACTCAGATTGTAGTTTCTAGCACGTCTGGAATCACTACAGATTTTATGGTGACAGGTACAGGTATTCAGGCTGATACCTTTGTCACTCCGGTAGGGGACGGAGTAACTCTTAATTTATCTATTCCAGCGACAGAAACCGGAACAGCGTTGTTTACGTTTGGACAAGCAAAGTATGCGATGCCGTCCGATTTTAGGCGGATAATTGATAAAACCAGTTATAACAAATCGAATAGATGGGCTAATCTAGGCCCTAAGTCCCCGCAGGAATGGCAGTGGCTTAAATCGTCTTATGTTACCATAGGTCCACGCATCCGATTCAGGATAATGGGTAATGAAATTGTTTTTTGGCCTATGCCAACAAGCAATAATCAAATCATGGGGTTTGAATATCAATCTAATGCTTGGGCATCCAGCGCAAGTGGCGCACCTCAAACGCGCTTCTTGGCTGATACTGATACATGTGTTTTTCCAGACGCATTAATGGTTCTAGCTGCAAAGGTCGGCTATCAAGATGCTAAAGGGTTAGATTCGTCTGCAAACGCAGCACTTTTTCAACGTGAGTTATCCAAGTTTAAAGCGGCTGAAAGTGGGGCAGATACATTGAGCTTAGCGCCGGATATATCTAACATGTTAATCACTACGTCTAATTTACCTGATAGCGGGTTTGGGCAGTAATGGATATTTCAAAGATTGCACAATTTTTGCAGTCCGCGAAAGATGATTATAGCCAGTTAGGGGACGCTTACCCTAATGCTCAAAAATTTGCACAAGCATTAAAATCCAATGTAGAGCAGCATATTCCCAGTAATCAGGATTTTCAATCACCTGAAAAAATGAATAATTTTGCATTGGCGGCGGCTTTAAATGCTCCGATGGGGTTAATGTTTGTCGGGCCTAAATCTACTGGATGGAACCATGAAGCAGCCAATACAGCAACAAAACTACTGGATGAAGGTGCAGACCCCGCACAAGTATGGAAAGAGCATCTTATCGGACGTATGCCTGATAAATCGCTGTTTAGCGAGATAGATGATAGTGGTGCGAAGTATATAGACAATCATGAAGGCGGCTATAGTTCTGGAAAAGCTGATAGAGCATTTAAGCATAATAATTTATTTGAGCAATATCCACTATTAAAAGACATTGGAATCCAACACACTGCGGGGCCTAATGGCTCACTTGACATGAACAGCCAAAAAATGACGCTGGGAGTTAATGGTGATATGTCTAGTATTGCCGCACATGAATTTCAACACGCAATTCAAAAAATGGAAGGGTGGGCGCGTGGCGGTAATCCATCAGAGATTAATCTTGATGAGTTTTTACCATTAAGGCAAAAAGAATATAATGATATAGCAAGCGTTTTATTGCCAGAAACAGCATCAAGATATAAGGCGGCAACAAATCAGGAAGAAAAAGACGCGATCATGGCAGAAAGAAAAAAATTAATGTTACGTCAACATCAAATGACCAAACAAAACCCAGAGGCAATTCAGTTTGAACTATATAAAAGACTAACGGGCGAAGCCCAAGCCAGAGCAACACAAGACCGGATGAATCTAAACATGCAGCAACGGCGCGAATCTTACCCATTGTCAGGGGATAAATTAAGCGATATCTCATTGAAAGATTTAATAAACAGGTACAAATAAACAATGGTTAACCGCTCTCTCAAAGCCTCATCTGTTAGCACTCCAGCACCCGTTGGCGGATTAAACGACCGTGATTCTATCGCGGCAATGCCACCAACAGACGCTTTAATACTCGAAAACTGGTTCCCATCTACTAACTCGGTAGATGTGCGCGGTGGCTCAATTCAGTATGCAACAGGATTGCCTTCCGTGGGTGAGTCTTTGATGGCTTATAATGCCTCAGCATCGAGTAAACTATTTGCTGCTTCTGGCGGCAATATTTACGATGCTACAGCGGGTGGCACCATTGGCGCGGCGGTTGTGTCGGGTAAATCAAATAGTCGATGGGATTATGTTAATTTTGGCAATAATGGTGGTCATTATCTAGTCGCCGTTAACGGTACAGACTTACCCATGTTTTACAATGGCTCAACATGGACACCATCAGGGACGGGTTACGCTACAGCTATCACAGACGCGCTCAGTATTTTAACCAGTGCGGCGCTGTTTTCTCAAGTTGCTGTCTGGATGAACCGTTTGTTTTTCGTGGAAAAGAACAGTTTACGGTGCTGGTATCTTCCCACGCAGGCAATCGGTGGCGCGGCGTCAATGCTGGATTTTTCAGGATTGGCAAAGCTTGGCGGTCATCTAGTCGCGGTATGTAGCGTATCAACAACGGCAGGCGTGACGCTTGGCGATCACCTTGTAGCTATTACATCAAATGGTGAGTGCTTTGTTTACAGCGGAACCGATCCCAGTAGCTCAACGACGTTTAGTCTAGTCGGCTCATATCGCATGGGGCCACCGTTAGCAAATGGCACTGATAGCCAAGGCGGAAGGTTTTTAACCAAGTTCGGGGCTAATGTCATAGCGATTACTCAAGATGGATTTACAGCATTACAGGATTTAATCAGTAATGACGTGGTAGCCCAGCGGGTAACAATCAGCAATAAGATTATTAATACAGTGACTAATGATACGAGTCAGTATATTAATAATTTTGGCTGGCAAATTATTCTATGCTCAGCACAAAACAAGTTAATTATTAATGTGCCTACGGGCGTCGACACTACAAGCTATCAATACGTTATGAACACCATTACAAACGCATGGTGTAAGTTTACGGGATGGAACGCCACATGTTTTGAAATATGGAACGGCTTGATTTATGCGATTATTGGAACCTCAATCTATCAGGTTGATGTTGACAATCAAAACGATTTTGTTACATCAAGCTATGCAGGAAACCCAATAACTGCATTAGCAAAAACGGCTTTTCAATATGTAGGCGGCGCTTCGAGATATAAGTTTTTTACGATGGCGCGGGCAATGATTTACGCTTCAGATGCCATTACACCTATTGTTAATATCAACACAAATTTAACCGATTACCCGATACAGGGCAATGAAATAGTAGGCAATGCTAACTCCTCATACTGGGGTACGGCAATCTGGGGAACGTCATTGTGGTCAAGTGAAAATGTGCCAAGCTTTAAATGGGTTGGAGTCAGTGGCGATGGTTATAATGTAGCTCTAAAATTGCAAGTCATCACGAATAATCAATACTGTAAGTGGCAAGCTTGGGATATCCAATTCATGCAGGGGGGCTTGCTTTGAGCTTCGTTTTTGGTCAACCTATTGTTGACTGGGCAAACTCTAAGATTGTGGGCAATCCAGGCTTTGATAATCCGGTCGGGTTTGGTATACTTAAGCAAGATAAGTTGATCGGTGCGGTTGTTTTTGATAACTACAGGCCCATAGCTAAATCTGTATGCGTGTCTATTGCATTAACTGACAAAAGAGCGTTAAATAGACAAAAATTAAGGGAATTATTTGAATATCCCTTTATAAAATTATCATGTAATCGTTTAGTTTGCATGATTGAAAACTGTAATACCCCTTCGATAAATCTTGCACGACAGCTAGGGTTTGTTCACGAGGGCACTTTAAGACAGGCGTCATTAAATAATAATGACATCCTGATTTTTGGAATGCTTAGGAACGAATGTAAATGGCTGTTAGAAAATTCACAAATTATTTAAAATACCTTTTAAAAGGCCCTTGTTTTAATATCGGGAGCGATTCTCCAGCGCCTCCAGACCCTAATGCAATGGCAGCGAGTCAGCAAACGCAGAATAGACAGACAGCCGCGCAAAATGCACAGTTTAACCAGTTTACAAGCCAAGGGCCTACGGGTTCGGTGGGTTGGACGAATACCGGTACATCTGAAAATCCTAACTACGTACAGACCACCACATTAAGCCCAGAGCAACAGCAGCTTTATAATACCCAAATGCAGGGCCAAAACACGGGCGCTCAAATGGGTAACGCGAATCTGTCAAATACTGAAAATGCGTTAGGGCATGGTGCTTATAATCCTGGCGATCAACAAGCACAGCAGCAAGCATTACTTGCTCAAATGCAACCGGATTTAACGCAAAATACAAACGCTCTTGAAACCCAGCTAGCCAATCAAGGGTTGGCACCAGGAACACAAGCTTATGAAACAGCGATGCGTCATAACGGAGTGGCTAACAATAATGCTATCTTGCAATCAATTACGGGGGCAGCGGCTAATGCTGGATTACAGCAAGGCATACAAAACAGTTACCAAAACCAAGCACTATCTAATCAAAACGGGTTAAACGCTTTAGGTGGTAATGTGACCATGCCAACCCAGACGGGAAATACGGGCGCTGGAGTATCAGGAGCGCCTAACATTGCGTCAATGATAGAGCAAAATTATCAAGCTCAGTCAGCCAATGCTAACGCTAATCAGGCATCTAAAAATGGATTATTAGGGGCAGGAATGGGTGCAGGTGCAAAAGTGGCCGGTGCTTATATGGGAGGTTAATAATGGGCATTATAAACCAATCTCAATCAGTTGGATTTAGCCAACAAGCGGAGGAAATAAAACGCGCTCAGGCGTTGGCGGCTGAATTAATGAAATCCAGTATGCCAGACCCTAATCAAATGGTGTCCGGTCGGGTTGTAAAATTAAACCCATTGACGGCATTGATTAATGGATTAAGTGAGGGATACGGGTCTTATCTTGATGCAAAATCACACAAAGATGCTGCAAAGCTTGAAGAATCAAAGACGGCTAAACTTAATGAGCTTGCTCAATCTGGGGATGTAGATCCACAGAAAATGGCGCAAGCGGGTTTAATATCACCTGAACAGTACGCCATGGCATTATTAAAGCGACACGAGTCGGCAGGTGGACAGCCATATCATACAGCTTTACCCAGTGAAGGCGGTTATGTTGATTTTGACGCTAGAACCGGACTAGGGAAGAAATTAATAATTGACGGTCAAGGCTTATCAAAAGGCACCGATAGCCCACGACTGCAAGGTGAAATTGCAGCGGCTAAAGAGGGCGAGCAAATAACGCCTCAAACCGTAAATGGTATTGAAAACGTACCCATGAAAAATAAGGACGCTTTAGCAGCTTTATTACAGGGCAATCCTATTCCTAATCAAGCAACACAAGGTAATGTGATGCCGTTCAATGCGGTTCCTCCTGAATTTTCAAATCAACCGCCTTTATCACCAAGACAAGCGGAAAGTCTGCCTAATGCCCAACCAACACCCCAAGAGCAACAAATGTTTTCCGGTGGCAATAGATTCCCGAATATTGGGAGCAACCCCTATGCAAAACAAAACGCACTAGAGGAAATTAAAAAAACTCAAGTGTTGGATCAAAAATCCAAAGAAGTGCCGATTAATCTTAATGAGGCTCAAGGTAAAGCGGATATTGAAAATGCAAAAAATATTCAATTAGAACAATTAAAATCTGCTCAAGATTACCCAACTAAGGCATCCGCCATTGATAGTCAAATAAAATTTATTGATGAAATGGTTAGTCATCCAGGCTTAAAAACAGCAGTAGGGGTTCCATCAATCCTGCATTTATCAAGCATACCTGGAACTCAAGCGGCAAATTTTTCGGCTCGACTAGATCAGATTAAAGGGCAAAGCTTTTTGCAAGCATTTGACAGATTAAGAGGTGGTGGTCAGATTACAAACCCAGAAGGTGAAAAAGCCACAGCTGCAATAGCAAGATTAAGCACAGCCCAAACGCAAGATGAATTTAAACAATCATTAGCTGATTTAAAGGAAATTCTTGAAATTGGCCGGAAAAATTTAGCAAAAAAAGCGGGTATAAAAACAGAATCAACAACTAACAATGCAGAGCAAACAATTTCCCCTGATGACTTAGTAAAGCATTATTTAGGTGGTAAATAATGGCAACCCGTGAAGAAATAGGAAGGGCATTGCAAGCAGCTCACGAGGCTGGAAATATTGAGCACGCGAAGATATTAGCTCAAGCCTATGCCGATATGGGCGAACAAGAAAAGCCAAAAGAATCGTTTTTAAATCAGGCTAAAAATGAAGCGTTGGGTTTCTCGGCACGTGGTCATGAAGCATTTAATGCTATTAATCCCTTTTCATCTGAAGCAGATAATAAAAAAGTACAAGCTGAAAAAGAGTGGGTTGATAAAAATACGCATGGTATCGGCTCAATGTTAGCTGATATGGCTATTACTGCGCCCGCAGGTAGTGGAGCAACGGCACCTATCCGATCATTAGTTACAGGCGCTATTGAAGGCATTACGCATAATGGTGGATTAGTTGATAAGCTAAAAGAAACCGGACTTTCTACGCTTGGCGCAGGTGTTGGAGAGGGGGCAGCCAATGCCCTTGGATTTTTAGCGCATCCTTTTAGAAGATCAGGATCAGATATTGATAATGTCGCCCAGGAATTAAGGGACAAAGCGTCTAATCTGTTTGATCTTAATGCAGCCCAAGCAACGGGAAATAAATCACTTCAATATATTGATAGTGCGCTGGATTCAATACCATCATCAAGCGGATATCAACAAGCCAAAAAAGAAGCCCAACGGCTAAAATGGCAAGAAGCGCTTTTTAAGCAGGGGGGGGAAGATGCAAACATGGCAACCCCTGAAGTTATGGGGGGGATGAAAGATAGAATATCTAATGTTTATAATGACGTAGCAAGTAGAAACCATATTAATGTAGATCAAATATTAAAAGACTCATTAAACAATGTGGCTAGTAGTCGAAACATGAATATATTGTCACCTAACCATAAACCTATAGTGGAAGAATATCTAAGGCAATTTAATTCTGCACCTGTAGGGGCTACATTTTCAGGAATTGGTTATCAAAACTCAAGATCAATGCTTGATAAGCAATCAAAAGCACTTAGAAACACTAATCCAGCAGAATCGGAATCTTTAAGGAGCATTAGGAACGCTCTTGATTTAGCTATGGAAAGAAGTGTAAATGGAAATGATTTATCTGCATGGAAAGGCGCAAATAATGACTGGTCCGTCATGAAGTCATTAGAGCGTGGCGTCGATCCTACTACGTCAACCATTAGACCGTCCATGCTTTTACAGGGGTTAAAAATAAGAGATCCTAACAGAGTTATATATGGTCAGGGAGATCAGAAGTTAAATGATATTGCCAAAGTTGGAAACAAATTTATACCTCCTAGTGTTCCAGATTCTGGAACCGCACAAAGAGCAATGATGATTAAAATTCTAACAGGATCAGGCGCAATAGCTGGAATGGACGAAGCTATTAATCATGACCCAGCAGAAGCGTTGGGAGTTGGTGGGTTAAGCCTAATGGCTGCTATTCTTGGGCCTAAAGTAGCAGCTAGAGCAATGTGGAAAAAAGACGGTTATCTTTCAAAGGGATTGATAGATATGGAAAAACAAACATCATTAGACGCTACTAGGCAGAAACTATTAGCGGATGCACTTAGAAATGCTGGAAATCAAACTTTACAGGAATCTAAATAATGCCAAGAACATCCGGCGGCACGTCCGCCCGCGTAACATCAACCTACGCCACTAATAACCAGATATTACCCTCACAGGCTAATGCTGATTTAACTGACATTTACAATGATCTTACTGCATCACTTGACAGAACGGGAAAGGGCGGTTTTCTAGCCAATATTCCGGCAGCGGGCTATCATCTAACTGGCTTAGGCGCTGGAAGTACAGCGGGTGACTCGGTTGAATATGCTCAGTTTCAAAATGGTATTAATGCAGCCACTTTATCAACAGCATCATCATTAGCAGCGACTTCGACTACGAATATCGGTGCGTCTGGGACTAACACGGTAGGTATTACCGGTACGACCACAATAAACGCATTTGATATAGTTGCAAGCGGCATCATGCGATTTGTTGAGTGGTTTGCTGCTACACCCATTGTAAATTCATCTAATTTGATTTTGATTGGCGGCGCAAATCGCACAAACAGCGCGGGGGATTCGTCTATTTTTAGAAGTTTGGGCGGTGGTGTTTGGCGTGAGGAAATGTATCAACCATCCGCCGGAAATGCTCCAGCGTCATACTCACAAACGTTTTATATAGCATCAAACACCACACTAACAGCAGCGCAATCGGGGTCGATTGTATCAATAACATCCGGTGCAGTTATATTGCCCCCCGCTCAATCAGGATTACGATTTAAAATTTATGGAAACGGATCAGGTACCTTTCAGTCACAAGGCGCGTCATTAATTTATTGTCCCGATGGAAGTAGTATTCCTGCATCAACTCCGATTCTGGCGCTTCAATTTGTAACAACTGAGCTTTTTTCTGATGGAACAAATTGGATAGTTACATCTCAATCTGGGGACATAATTGTTAAGTCATCACTTAGTCCTAATCGTCCGGCACGTATAGATCAAACCGCAGGAATTGGGCAGTCATGGCAAAACATGACAGGGGTGAGCGGCAGGGCGTTAGGTTTTACGGTCTACAACACCACCACTAAAAGTATTGATGTCTGTATATCCACTCAAGGCGGACTTACAGATACTTATAATAATACTCAATTAACAATTGGCAGTGAAACCTTTAACGGATCTACCGGAACAAGTAGGGGATCAGCCACTGTTTCGACTGTTTACGGAACCGTCCCGCCTGGGGTTGGCTACCAAGTAAACTCAAATTACCCTTTATTAAGATGGTCGGAGTGTAGATAATGCCATATTACAAAGACATAAATAACGGACTGCATTATTTAGATTCAGCAACTCAAGAGCTGGATGATGGTGTTATTATAGATAACACAACCCTACTACCTTCTGGCTGCATACTTATTACAGATGCAGAGGCGCAAGCCATTATTACAGAAAATGAAAAAGCACAGGCGGCTATCATTGCAGCATTGCCAAACTCAGCGGGCTTTGTACAGGAAATTAAATCAGAGTTAGGTGGCATTGTAGCTATCAATGCTCTAGCGGTTGCATACCCTTTATTTTTTGACGCTATAGCAACCCAGCAGTGGGCAGATGTTAAGGCACTTGTTCTTGATGCTCAGTCAAAAAATGTAATCAATACAACCCAATATGCAGCTATTAAATCGGCTGCTTTATCTTTTAATATACCCTTAGAATTGGTGTAAAAAATGCCATCATCAGCTTTTCAAAATACAAATCTTTTACCAACATTAGGCCCTCCGGCGTCTGTTTTTTCGCCCAATGGTTTATTTGTTAAAAGCATTACTGGTCAGGTTGTATTTCAAACAACAGGACAAAATGTATTAACATCTATGCAATTTTATGTTGACGTGGGTGGAGTTACATATAGCATTGCAGTCGGAACATCAGTTAATTTACCCTCTCTAACCGCAGGTACAGACTATGCTATCTGGGCTGAAGTGGGTGGAACCCTAACAGCATCAACTAACTTCATCAGCGCCCCAAGCACCGGAGCGCGAAAAATCGGCGGTTTCCACTATGCACCTGGTGGCAATGCAGCGGCTAACTCCGGCGGCAATACTACTCCTCAAATCAACCCCTACTCTTTCTGGGATTTAAAATGGAAGCCCAGATGCCCAGACCCACACGGCATGACACTGGTAGCTAATAACTTCTGGGCTGATATTTATCTATTAAATACTAATCCTGATGTCAATGGCACTAGCAAATACGGTGTGCAGATATGTGATGGTAGCAGCCCAGCTATTATACCTATCGCTTTTGGCGGTAATGGATCAAATAGTTATAGCAGTCTTACGTGGTGGGAAGCTAACGAGATACTAGCAGCATACGGCAAACGGTCGGCATCGTATCAGGAATATGCTACATTGGCTTATGGCACTACAGAAGCATCGGCTATAGGCACTGATCAAATTACAACCCAGTTAAATGCTGCATATACTTCTAAATGGGGGATTATACAATCAACGGGAGTGATGGGTATTTGGGGTAAAGACTTTGGCGGTGGAGCTGGGACAGCAGCATGGACAGCTAACACAGGTGGTAGAGGGAATACTTATCAGTTATGCAATGTCGTAATGTTTGGGGGAAGCTGGTCAGACACTACAAACGCCGGTTCGCGTTACTCTACTTGGGCCTATTCCCCCACACTCTCGAATAGCTACGTCTCGACACGCGGCATAGCAGATCACCTAATCATCGAGTAAACACCATGATAAACACAAGACAAGACCTAGACGCCCTAAAGGGCACCCAAGCACACACTGATTTTATTGCACTACTAAAAGGCTCAATGACGCGCAAGCAGGATACCCAAAACTATCCATCTGGATACGGGCTTTCAGATTACACAGGCCCAATAATTGAACCTGTTTGGCAAGATGTTGAGGACTTAAGCACTATTACACGCTTTGGCTTTACCAAAGATCAAATTAACGCACTATAGGATTAAAAATGTCAGTAGCAAATCAAGTAAAACAAACAGCAATCACGAGTCTAATTTCAGTGCTCGGCCACGGTGAAATATTTAGCCGCGTCATTGATGAAATTAAACGCACAAATGCAGCATTACCAAACGCAACGGGTGAAGATAAGAAAAATCGCGTTATTGCGGATCTTAAAATCATCTTTGAGGACGTGGTTGAGCCGGTCGGTAAATCGGTATTAAATCTTTTAATCGAGTTGGGTGTGGCTTATGTCTCGCTTGCCTATCCAGTCGCGGCGCCCATTGCTGGTGCAGTGGGTCATGTAGCAGAAACGGAGTTATCAAAATGAACGTATTAGATTTACTGTTAAAATTATCCCCTGCACTTGAAAATGGGAAAACACTGGCTAATGTAAGCACATGGAGCAATGTAGCGAACGCCTCACATGCTTTAATTATTGTTTTCGGCTTCGTGCTTGTCGGAGCTAAAACAGCGGGGATTAATATCCCCATTTCAGACGACCAACTTGTACAGCTTGCAGGGGCGATTGCTTCGGTCGGTGGTACAGTGGTCGCTTATTTGCATGTTGCTACGACACCCAGCAAAGGCATTACAAAAAAATGAAATGGTGGCTGGTTGCATTGCTTTTATCAGGATGCACGCCAGTCATTAAACAAAATTGCAGTATTACGCCCTATCCCATAGCCACATATTTAAATGGTCGGGTAGATGTGACAGGTTTACAAATTAATTTAAAATGCGATATATGGGAATAAAACATGAGTGATATAGATTGCCGATTTAGTCAGATAGAATCAAGAATGACTCGCATGGAGGATAAGCACGAAAATCTTTCAAGGTTGCTAACCGAAGATAAAGCGAAAATTGAAAAATCAATCGAGAGAATTGAAGCCAGTTTAGAGCTGATTACGTCAAGTCTTGACCGTCAAAAAGGCTTTATGGGGGGCGTAACTTTTGTAGTTAGTGCGGTTTTTGCGTTTGTTACCTACTATTTTACGAGGCATTGATGATCGACTTAAGGCACGGCGATTGTTTAGAGCTAATGAAGGATATTCCTGACGGCTCTATTGATATGATTTTGTGTGATTTACCGTGAAAAATATCCCAGTTACATGGTATAATATAAGTATGCAATCAACATGTAACTGGGATAATAAGCAATGAATGAGCAGGAAGTTATAAGATTATACGTCGATGAACTTTGGACTTTAAGAATGGTGGCAGATCACTTCTCCACAGATCATCATAGGATTAAGAGAATACTAAACAAACACAACATACCGATTACCGAAAAACAACGCCGTAAACCAATGACTGATGAGCACAAGCAAAAGATAGTTAATGCTAGAAAAGCTATGGGTTATGTGTCTTGGCAAAAAGGGTTAAAAATGGATGAAGTCTTTAAACGGAAAAACATGAAGGGCAAATTAAAGACATCTATAGATTTGATAAGTCTTTACCCTAATTATGAGAAATTGAAGTTTTTAACTCACTACCTATCAAAGCATAAAAATTATTTAGGTTTTGATGATTATGTAAGAAAGTCGTTTCTTGACAAGTTTTATTTTGATGAACAATTCAATCGAATATATGACAAATGGCAAGAAACAGGAAAGAACAAGTGGTATTTACCTTCACTAGATCACAAAGTAAGTAAGTTTAATGGGGAAAATTGGAGCCTTGATAATCTTCAATTTTTAACATGGTTTGAAAATAGAGCTAAAGCTGAAATGAATCATGATGAATGGGAAAAATTTAAACTAGAAACAAATACTAAAAGCGATTTATTTTATATATGACTAATATTAAAGGTGACGAGTCCGTAGGGCAATCATCACATATTACCTTAATCAATGAAGACTGTTTAAAAGCTATGCAGGATATAGCGGATGGAAGTATTGATATGGTTTTGTGCGATTTGCCCTACGGCTGAATAGGAATAACAGCTTGTAAGTGGGACACAGTTATTCCATTTGAGCCATTGTGGGCGCACTACAAGCGGATTATTAAACCTAATGGGGCAATAGTGTTGTTTGGCTCTCAACCATTTACCAGTGCGCTTGTTATGAGTAATCCTAAGTGGTTTAAATATTGCTGGGTTTGGGATAAAAAAATAAGCGGAAATCCATTATTAGCCAAGCATCAACCATTAAAAACGCATGAGGATATTTGTGTTTTCAGTAATAAAAAACATTTTTACAATCCAAAAATGCGAAAAGGTAAAATGAGAACAAAAGGAGGCGGTATAAGTAAAATTTTAAACATGGAAATGAGTAAATCTATAAATGATTGCTATTACCCTGTCTCTATACTAGAGTTTTCAAACGCAAAAAGAGGGATTCACCCAACCCAAAAACCAGTAGCACTACTTGAATACCTAATCAAAACCTACACTAATGAAGGTGAAACAGTGTTAGACAACACAATGGGAAGCGGCTCAACCGGAGTAGCAGCAAAAAACCTTAACCGCTCATTTATCGGCATGGAATTGGATTCTGGTTATTTTGAAATTGCAAAGAAAAGGATAGAGGCAGCATGAAAATACTTTTACTGATAAGAGGTGCGAATGATGAACGATAAACTTGTAGAGCAACTTAAGCGCCATGAGGGATACAGGTCGCAATGCTACAAATGCACTGCCGGACATAATACGATTGGCTATGGCTACAATTTAGACGCTAATCCATTGCATTTAACAAGCATTGAGCTAAAACATTATTATCAAAATGGCATTACAAAAGAAGATGCTGAAAGACTGCTTATTTTGATGGTTAACCAGACGGCAAAAGATATCCATGAGGCACTTCCTTGGTGGTCAAAAGTTCCAGGTGAAAGGCAGGATGTTTTAATTAACATGGCGTATAACATGGGTGTTAAAGGTGTTCTTGCGTTTAAGCAAACCCTTAATAACGTCATGAACGGCAACTATATTTTAGCCGCCGACGAGATGCTTGATAGTCAGTGGGCTGAGCAAGTGGGTGATAGAGCGAAAGAATTGAGTGAGCAAATGCGAACAGGGAAATACGCTTAATCCGCTATTTTAGAAAACTCCAAATATCTAAAATAGCGGAATTTATATTTATTTCTGCAAACTTTTAATATGTATATCCCATATTTCTAACGCCCTCTTAACATTAATCGAATTAGCGTCTGAGCGTGATGCTTTTGGCCTTCCTGTTTTTATGTTGTATTCAAAATGAGGACCATTCACGCCATCAATTTTCATATAGATCCATTTTTTATCAACATCAATGATTCGCTTGTGACGCTCAAAAAATACGTTTAACTCATGAACAGGATATTTATTATCATTAATAGCGCACTGAGCTTCCTTTATTTTACCAGGATATCCCCAACCACCAACTAATTGTCTTAGTCTTTTTTCAAGCTCAGGAACCTTACTTAAATAATCCTCAATTTTTTTCTTTTCTGCTATGAGCGCGTCATAACGGGATTGTAGATCATTAATTAGTTCCATTATCCACACCCTGCAATCGTTTTCTTTCTGTTAGAAGTGCGTTGGCAATAATATAAGCCATGGCTGCATGTTTACTTAAATCAACATTATTTAGTGGCGTGTATGGATCATTAATAATGCTTTGCATTGCAGAAATAGCCGCTTTGTCAAAAAATTCTTGGTCGTTTTTCTTTGCTTGCAATGATTTAATTACAGACTCAAGTCTAATACATTCATTTTGTCTATCTATTGCGATAGACTGGAAATAATCAGCAGATTCTTTATATCTAGAAGATACAAATTTATTTATATCATCAATAATATTCATTCTAACCCCCCCATAAACCACAAAAACTCAAACACCACGACACATGATAAAACAATCAAAGCGCCTGTTAATTTAGCGGTTAAGTGCGTGTAATACTCGATTAAACCACGAATATTTTTATCATCTTCTGCGATTATATTATGTTTGATAATGTCTCCTAAGCTTTCAATCTGTTTGATGTTTGGCAAAACAGTTGTGTCATAAGTGCAGTTTAAAACGCTGTCATTTATGACTTTCAATCCCACCGATTTTAGATATTGTTCAACTTTCATACTGACTCCTCACTTGTGACTCAATATCTCTAGCAAAATTATCTATTACTATTGAATATAGCTCATTTTTTACAGCGTGTTTGTTCCAAGTATCTGCTATTGCTTTAGCACTCAGCAATGGCGCATTAGGTTGTGAGCGTAGGTATAGTGGACGAATATTTTTATATTTATCGTATAAAACAAAATCATCAAAATAAGATTTATGTATGGTTAATTTGTTTTTTTGTATTCCATGTGCACCATAGTAATCATAAATCCAAGCCACTGGTTCGCTTGATTTATTAGGTTGTACGCTCTTAAAAAGTGGTGTTAACTTATCTTTATTCTGCTCTAAAAAATCATCACTCGGCCCAATTGGACTACCCATTAAACGATTGTTATAAATCAATCTTGGCGAGATATGCTTTTCTTCAAACAGCCACCCGAAAGGATCATCAGATTTAAGCGCATCTATCTCGGCTTGAAGTGATTTAGCCCTTTTTTCCAAATTATCCATACAGGCTTTATATACAATAAATACGCGCTGATACGATTCAAGTTTTTCAGCGGCTTCTCTGCACGTATCGTAATCATCTCCGCTCCAATAGACCGCCATTTCATTTAATTTATCTACCAGCGCATTAGTATCACTCATCACTAACTCCTATTTTGTGCATTTTTTCAGCAAACTTAACGCCCGCCTCAAATCCCCTGTCCCAAGCAAAAGGCATTCTAAATTTATAATGTTCATTTTCTATCTCAGCATCACTAAGCGGCTTTATTTTCTTCAACTCGTTAATCTGTACATAAAGATATTCAATTTTTTCAGCGGCTTCTCTCATTAGTTTTTTAGTACCAACAAGATTAATGAATGGGGTTTTGTAATAATGCACAATCCCTTCATTAAGTTTTTCAACTAGCTTTTCAATATCACTCATTGCCAATACCTATTTTGTGCGCTTTTTCAGCATATCTTGCGCCTTCAAGAAATGTTGATTTAAACACATCAATTCGGTAAGGACAGCCTTTTGATATTTCATCATCACTCAGCGGCTCCCGCTTTTTCTTTAGATAGTCAAGTGCATTGGCGGCTTCTTGCATCAATTCTTCTGTTGCATCAATATTGATAGTGTAAAAATCATCATAGTTATAACTATCTTTATCAGTATTAATAACTCCAGCCTTTAATTTTTCAACTAGCTCTTTAACATCACTCATCATCAACCTCTATTATCCCTAGTTTTATAAGCACTTTTTCAAGATTGCGTTCTGCCATAAATTCTTTCCCATAAAGTTCGTTACATAAAAACATAATTGCTTCAACCTCATTAAACTGACGAAAAGCGTCTTTCATGGGCGAACCGTCCAACACCTGATAAACACCATCAAGAATCTCCTTTTCTATGTCAGAAAAATTATTAGTGGCAATTCTTGACTCAATGCTTCGCTTAACTATTGTTTCAATCGCTTTGCTTGATATCTCAAATTGCTCAGCAAGTCTTTTTTCAGACAACTTGATAGCTTCAGCAGCTTCAGCAATAAGTAATTTTGTCTCTCTCTCGTTGACTGCATACATGTCCCATGAGTCGTAATAGATCATCCCTTTATTTAATCGCTCAATTAAATCATCAAACGATTTTTTACCATTAACTAACCTCGGTAGATCTTCAATTTTTTCAGCGGCTTGTTGCATTAGTCTATCTGTTTTTTCTATATCGACAGAGAAATATCCGGCTACTCCATATTCAGGATGTCCACGCTCTAACTCTACATAACCATTTTTTAGTTTTTCAATTAGCTCTTTCATAATCTTTCCACCGTTATTCTAAATTCAGGTTTATCGTTATTTGTTATTTCAACAGGCTTACCAAACTGTAAAACATGATTAGCAACTGCAATTAACGCCTCCATAGTTACATCCTGTTTATTGGCTGCCCAAGTGCGATTATCTTTCAAAACATGTCCACAAAATATGGTATTAGTTAAGGGTGATGTTTGGACGTGTAGCCGTTTCATTTAACTAACCTCGATGGAGCCCACAAAGCATCATAATGAGCTTGGGCGGCTTCTTGTGTTGAGTGTAATGCACCATTTTCAAATTCTTCACGACATTGCATGTACGGTATAATTGCATCACTTGGGTGCTTCCAAGGCGCTACTCTGTATACTTTATCACCAATTTTAGGCTCAACCCTCAACGGCTCAGGTACTTCAATACCGTTGACTGTGATTGTTCGTGGTTTTATTTTCCATCTTGAAGTATTCCATCCATCAAGTAATCTATAAATATCAAGTAATCTATAAATATCAATCTCATCACCGTTCTGGCTAATTATCTTTTCATTATTTTTTAACGCCTCCAGCACTTCTTCTTTAGTCATCACTTATCCCCCCTTTCATTATTTCGTCATAACATTGTTCGCAAAAAGGCCCACGCTCTTTGTCATAAATGATGTGGTCATCCAGATAAATGGAATCCTCCTCACAGCGTCCGGTTGCATCACCACATTCAACACATAATTGGCGTGTTCCTGGATAATGTGAGGCGTTATGTCGTTCATGCTCGCATTGTGTTAATGGTCGTCTGATACCGTTGGGCCAAGTGTTCATTTCAACCTCACAGGATGATATTTTTTAGACGGTTTCCATCCATCACCACACCTAATTGCTGTGTAATAATGACCAAATTCTTTAGTAAATTTATTTGCTAACAGAGTTGCTTTTTGTAGTGTCATTTTTTCTTCCCCTTTAATCATCCTATCTACCTGCAAGCACTGTACACAAAGAGGCGTGACGGGTGTTAAGTTCTTCAAGTAATTTTTCTGACGTTTTTTTATTTAAAATCATCACTTCCCCCAAACTCTATAATCAACTATGCGACCAACTTTCGGCTTATCGCTCCAATCCAAGTCACTAGCAATTGTTGGTAAATGCTCATGACTTAATTGGACTTCATTGTTTTTAGTACGATAAGATACCAATGTTTTCGGTGGAACAGGGCAATCATTACCAACATGTTTTATAAATTTTTTATTTTTAGATTTTTTCATTACCAGTCCCCTTGTATGCTTACAGTTTGTGTTTTAGGCTGCCTAAACTTTGTTGACATCTTAAGCATTGCAGCGGATGTCTTTTTATCTATCGGGTCAAGATTTCCGGTCATAAAATCAAAAAACTCGGCTTTTTAGGTGATTCGTTTTTTAATTTAAAATACTCTAATATTTCTGATCTTGAATACGCCAGTCCTTTGGCGTCTCGATACAAATATCGTGGAAAATCGTCGTCCCGTGTTTTTAAATTATTAAATGTACTTCTTGGGTTTGCTGTTGTAATTCCAAGTATTTCAATAATTTCTTTTGGTCGGATTATTTCAGTCATGATTACACCAGATGACCTTTAATCGCGCTATTTAAGCTAACAAAAGGAATATCATCGCTCCAATCATCTTCATACGGCGCAGAATTAGCCTGTGTAGGTGCTTTACTTGGCGCTGGTCTTGATTGTGCTGGTTGGCTATTACCATCTTGACGCTTTCCGATTAAATCAAGAATGGTGGCGTTAATTTCAAGCGTAGTTTTGGTTGTTCCGTCATTGGCTTGATACTCGCCCGTTTTAAACTCGCCAGAAACAAAAACTTGCTGCCCTTTTTTAAGGTAGTTTTGTAATTGTCCTTCAGCACGTTTACCAAATACAACCACTCTAAACCACATAGTTTGTTGTTTGTCACCAAAACCGATATTGTTGGCAACACTTACGCTTAAAAAAGCAGATCCAGAGGGCATGTAACGAACTTCAGCATCTTTTCCAACTGTGCCTGTAAAACTAATGACGTTACTCATTAAAACTCTCCCATATTTTTCAACCAACTAACAGCGGTTTTTGGTTCAACTTCAAAATAAAATGCAACGGCGTTGATAATTTCGTCATTGCTCGGTTGTCCAGGTATTGACTCAATTTTTTCATCTGCAAGCGATTCAAAATCTTTGTATTCTTCATAATCTTCATGATATTGCTCAACGGCTTCGGCAATTATTGCTTCTATTTCCGGCGTTAATTCAAGCAGTGTTGATTCTGCTTTTTCTTTCGCTTCTAGTTGATTAGCAAGTTCATCATATTCATCAGCATCTGCATAATCTTGTCTTGCATATTCCGCTTTGTCAGAATGGGCGCCACGTAATCTACAGCTTGCGGCTTTTTCTCTAAGTTCAGCAGCGGTAAGTGGTTTTTTCTGTTTTAAGTGTTCAGGCAGCGAATCACGAAACTTTTTAACTTCTTCGTCACTTAGTGTGATTTTTCCATTTTTTATATGGCCTTCTAATTCATCCGTAAGCCCAATTACTAAATTTTCAGTTGCTGTTATAGCTTCTTTGGCTGCTTCAGCAATGCGTTTATTTTTATTTTCCTCGTCAAATTTTGCTTTTTCTTCTAGCCGTCTTTGTACTTCTGCTTCTATGCGTTCAGCTTCGGCCTTTTCATAAGCAATTCGCTTGGCTTCACGATCAGCAATTTCTTTTTCTTTGCGTAAATCAAACAGCTCGTCCATTTGCAAAGCATCATTCCAGTCATTTAAAAATTTAGCTTCAGCAAGTCGTAATTCTTCCAGACGCTCTAATTCAGCTATGCGTTCAGCTTCTATGCGTTCTTTCTCGGCTATTATGGCTGCCTGTTCTTCGTCCCACTCAGTTAAAGGTTGACGATGTATCGCGGCTAATTTACGTATTCCTGCTTCAACAATATTCCTAAAATTAACATCTTGATTAACGATTTTCTTTGCATCAGCCGCTTCACGCTTTGATATTTCAGATATTGGAGTAATGCACTTAATAATCTTAAAAGCGTGGCTCTTGCACTCGTCACGGCCTTTTTTAGTGCTTATATCAAATACCGGACTACCCGCTTTCTCACTAATCAAATCAATGATTTTTTGTGGTTCAAAATAAAAATTCTTAACCTCAGCTTCACTAACAGTTATAGGCAGCGTGTTTTCTATTTCTACGACTGCAAAGCCGCTTTCTATTTCGCCTGTTTCTGGATTTACGTTTACTTTTGCCATTTATGCAGCCTCTTTAGGTGGTAAAAACTTTGCTTTCAAAGTGTTTTTATATGATTCAAAATAAGGTTTTAATTCATTTGGAATTGATGCCCAAGCCTTTCCAAGCTCTTGCATGGTTTTAGCTTGTTCAAGTTCGTTTGAATATCGAACTTCATCTTCATGCGATAATTCTGGATTTTTGGGTGGAACTTGTATTTGCACTTGTATGGGCGGTTTTTGTTGATTGTTTGTTGATGGTTTGTCTGGCTCTGATGCCGCTTGCCCGTCGTCGTCATCAGCAGCAACACCAACTATTGAGCTAAAACAGTATCTACGGGCATACGATAAAGCACTTCCAAAACCTTGCGGGTCTTGTTTAATGGGTTTAATGGGGTATTTACCAGTTAAGAACTCACCAGACGTGTGCATTAAAATTGTTTCTAAAATTACATCACCATTTTCTGTAACATCAACAATTTGAGATACGCTTAATCCGTTATCCGACAATGGTTTCTTTGCTGCATCTATTACACCAGCAAGCGTGGCATACTTACCGCTAAATGCCCCTTTTGTATCTTTGATTGCGTGAACAATCTCTCCCTGTGCTTTACTAAGAGCTTTTGCAAGCTCAGCAGTAGTTTCGCTTTTATTCATAACGGTTCCCGTGTAATATAAGTAATGGTTTCTGCTTTCGCATAGCAGTTACCATATTCTGATAAATAAAATTCATTTTTAAATCTTGGCTCGTGATTATGCTCAAAGTCCCAACGTGCCAAGATTTTCATTATCCACCCCATAAATCTACCAAAACAGCCAGAATTACAGTTAAAACACCCGCGATAAAACAATAAGCAGTGATTTTGCTGCTTTCTTCGTAGCGATTTTTTATAGGATTGCGCCAGTTTGGGTGATTGTTATCCAGGGATTCAATCCTTGGCATATAATCCCTATTAACATATGTATTTCTCGCCGCTTTCATGCTTGCTTTCAATTCTTCTTCAGTTGGCACAAAATTTCTTAATAAGTCATATTCTGATTTCATAAATCCCCCCTAAATTTAAAAAATGCACTCTCACAAGTGCTCGGCTTATATTCACACAAGTTGTGATGTGTTAAATTTCGCTAAAATTGTGCACAGGAATTAATAAAGATAGACTCTACGGATAATTGGCATCGCTATTGCCATGCTCTCGGATTTCCCCACCTAATCATTTCTGATTTAAGAGTCTATCTTTGTTAATGCTTGTCTTTCCAAGCGGTCATCTAGCTGTCTCTATTCCACGTACTCAGATTGCTAAATAATCCGGTATGGGTGACTCTTTCGTCACGTCATCTAGTTATGGCTCTAGCTGCCAACTGGCACGTCCAGCACGATCAACGTATCCGCTTTTGTTTATTTTTTTCTTTGAGCACGAACATACGCCATGTGCTTATGTCCTGTTTTGTGCGCTTGTTTACCTCCTTTACCACGAGAAACATAGGCGGGTGTTTCAAATAAAGCTTGTTCCATAGGAATCGATAAAATTCCTTTTGACGCGTCGCCCGCCATTAATCTTGATACTGCAGCCATCACTAGATGGTATCGTTTAAACGCTTGTCCTGCCATTGTTTTTCTCCAAGTTAAGTTTTTAAATAACACTCGTAAATGCTATTTAAAAAGTCCCCGTCGAAACGGGGTAGTGGATTACCCTTTAGAAGTAATTAAGATAATCACTTAATTCATTATTTTTATTTAAGTCGAAGTTAAATAAAAATTAACCCTTGATTACAAGCTATAAAACATGGATCGGATGTTTTACGAATGGTCTTGTTAGGAATGGTTAAGCGATTATCTTGATTAAAACTAAAAGAGCTGTGTTGCAAGGTCTGTGATTATTATATCGTCTTGCTAAGATTCGAGGCTCTTAACGCCTTGCTTGCTTGAAGCTGGTCGAGGTTGCTAGTCCCGTTAGTGAAGAATTATACAGAAATGAATTAATGAATCAAGCATTATTTTTATAATTTATAAATTAATTTATTCATGTATAATTAACTATAGTTTTTTATTTTTTGGATATATAATGAACCCGCAAGTAAGTGTTAAGTTGCTATTAAATGCTGGGATGACTCAACAAGAAATTGCTGATAAGTCTGGCGTTACTCAGCCTACTATTAATAGGATAAGCAAGGGCAAGGATTGTTATTTGTCTATTGCAAAAAAAGTGGTGGCCTTTCAGGAAGCCCATTTTAAAGAAATTTATGCAAACAAGTAATGCTTTTTTGTTGCCGTGACTGCAAAGGGTTTATTCCTGACACAATCGGTAGCGGTTATGGTGTAGGACAGTGTAAATACTACACTTGGGCATGTTCGCGAACCATATTTCGGGAACATGTTTTGATGGAATTGGGGCAACCAAGAGACTGCGATGTTTTTTGGGGAGGAACGGAAAAAAGGGAATGTTTGCATTTTAAATCTTTACACGATAAATATTAATGTGTAATATAAATCAAGTTTTAGATATTCCTGGGCCGGGACAATATCTAAAACCCCGAAACACATAATACTTTATCCGGCCCGATCGAGTATTATGTGTTTTTTTTTGCTTTAAAAGTCACGACACACTTTAGTTTAGCCATTGCATAGGGCTGATTGTCACAAAACTTTGCAGGATTAAGGCCCCTATAGGCTCATGTGGTACGCGGCAGTTATGTAAGGTGGAAATCCTTTTAATCGCGGGGTGCAATTCCTTAAAAGTCCACACGACGGTTCGAAATCCATAGTCGAAGGGAGTAGGTGAGGTTACGGCGCACTTGCTTAATTGGATCACTGTAAAGTCCGGCAAATGCCTTTTAAAAAGGGTATTTACCAGAACTTACGGCAAGAGAACTATCCACTCTCCCAAACTGTTTGGGAAGGGGTTCTTTTGCCGGCTCACCTCACCGGGAACAAGATGCTGATATGAGAATAGACTTGATAGTACCGTTTTCACAAAAAGACGAAGCCAAAAAACTTGGTGCTAAATGGGATGGAATCAAATCATGCTGGTATGTAGTTAACGTGGAAAACCTAGAGCCATTTTTAAAGTGGATGTGTAGGGAACATGTTACGCCACACAAAGAAGTAAATGCTAGAAACAGAAAAACCCGCTGAACCGTGAAAGTAAAAGCGGGCTTTATTGAAATAAATCAACGAGGAAAAGTATAACATGAGCAAAGATTTAATTCCAAATGAAAAGCAACTTGTTTTAGGAATAAACAAGGCTTTTGACAAGATGGAAAACACCAAAAAAAGTTATGTTCAATCAGTCATCGTGTTAGGCGAAAAACTGATTGAAGCGAAAAAATTAGTGCCGCATGGTCACTGGGAAAAGTTTATAAAAGCGCACTCCGAGTTCGCTTTTGATAGTCGCCAGGCTCAAAAAATAATGCAAATTGCTTCTCATAAATTCCTTGTTTTGGAATATTTTAAAGGGGAGTCGTCAATAAATGGAATTACTTTGGCAATATCTGATTCTACCGAAGAACAATTTAAACGCGCCGAAGAATTGGCCGCTATTGAAGAGCAAAAACAAGCCGAAGCAAAAGCCGAACGTGAACGAAAATTAGCAGAATTAGCATCAAGAAATGTTGAGCCGGAAATTTTAGAAGGCGAATTTGTTGAGATCGTGAAAGAAGTGCCTGTTTATGATCCGGTCACAGACAAAGATACCGAAGAATACATTACCCAAGAACAAGAGCTGGATAACATTGTCGAGGAAGTATTTTCTGTTAATGCCAAACTGCAAAAAGAAAATGACTATTTAGTAAAGGTTATGGGCGCTGATGACAAATTGGCAGCCGCGCTTGAAGAAATAAGAATATTGAAAATATTGAACACCTCGCTTGAGTCATCCATTGACCAAAAAATGAACACCATAGCGGCGCAAACTAGACAAATTCAAAGCCTAGAGAAAAGAATCAAAAAATTCTTGGAGGTGAACAATGGCTAGTTTATCGCTTCGAGATTATCAGCATGATACTATTGATGCTGTACGCGCAGGGTTTAGAGCAGGTCATAGAGCACAAATGCTTTATCTGCCAACAGGCGGCGGCAAAACAGAAATAGCTATTTCAATGCTTGATAAAACCTCAGTAGCTGGAAATAAGGGAGCTATGGTTATGGATAGACGGGTATTGGTAGATCAAACTAGCCAACGACTTGATAAATACGATATAGATCACGGCGTCATGATGGCTGGTCACTGGAGATATAATCCAGAAAGCCACATACAAATATGTTCAGCTCAAACTTTAGAAAAACGGGAATCTTTCCCAGGTATGAATCTTCTTATCATTGACGAGGCACATAATTCACGCGAATCAATCAGAGAGCTAATTAAAAACCGTCCTGAGATTAGAGTCATTGGATTATCTGCAAGCCCATTCACCAAAGGATTAGGGGCAATTTATACCAACGTTATAAGTAAATCGACGACTAAAGAGTTAGTGGAAAATGGCAGCCTTGCACCCCTTCGTGTCTTTATCGCCAAAGAAATTGATATGGACGGCGCAAAAAAGAAAATGGGCGAATGGTCATCTGATGATGTTACTGAGCGAGGCATTAAAATCACGGGCGATATTGTTCAGGAATGGATTAAAAAAACCTATGAAATATTCAATGGACCTAAGAAAACAATCGTTTTTTGTGCGGGTGTAGCGCATGGGCAAGATTTATCTTTAAAATTTAAAGAAGCAGGCTACAACTTTGTATCAATCAGTTACAAAGATACGGATGAAGAAAAAGAAGCAGTTTTAAAAGAATTTTCACGCCCTGACAGCTCAATTCATGGGTTGATAGCAACAGATATTTTGACAAAGGGTTTTGACTGCATACTGGAGGGAAGCTTAATAAATACAAATAATGGATTAATACCTATTGACAAACTTTCGTTAAATGATAAAGTATGGGATGGGCGCGAATATGTCAATCACGGCGGCGCTATTTATCGTGGAGAAAAAGATGTTATTACTTACTGCGGACTTACAGCAACCAGAGATCATAGAGTCAAAACAGCAGAAGGCTGGCTACCCTTTGGGGTTTGCGCCGAAAAACAAATTGAAATCATTACAACCGGAAATGGTAGGGAAGCAATTCAAGAGCATGAAAATTATTTCACCGGAATTAATAAGAAAACCGGGGAAAAAGAAGTGGTCAAGCGTTCTTTATTATCAATGCGAGTGCGTAGATTGTGGAGAAAAATTAAACATCATAAGAAATGTTTTAATCAACGAGAAGTTTGCAGGATGCAAGAGTTGCGTGAGCAAGGAAAAAACGCCTATCTGGATAGTAAGACGGTGCGAAAACATGAGGCAGCGTTGTCAAAATCCTTCAAACAAGCATTACAAAAATTATGGGGGGCGTGGGATAGAGTTCAGATTCAATACTCCAAGAGAATGCGCGGACTGGATAGCGCAAAACCTAGGAATAGTAAAGCAGAGCAAAAGCACGCAGATAGACAGAATAAAAAACAATGGTCACTACGAGGACGGGAATTTAAGGTGGGCAAGTCGGCAGTTGCAGAATTGCAATACTCGAAGAGGGGGATGGGTATCAATGATGCACAAGTTCAAAATAGATCACCCGGAAATAAAGTATGCAGACAAGACGTTCAGGAATCTGTTTTCAATGGGTTTCACGCCGGAAATGATAATAGAAAGATACAACAAGAAGTCGGACAAGCCAAAGGGCGTGTATGGGACATTCTCAACGCCGGACCAAGAAATAGCTTCACTTGCAATGGACTTCTAGTGCACAACTGTGCTGACGTAATGATAGGGATATCAGCCAGGCCGTTTTCAAAGTCATTTTCTAGCCATGTTCAACAGCTAGGTCGGATCATGAGACCTCACGGGGAAAAAACGGCGGCGATTTGGTTAGATCATTCAGGTAATTTTTTAAGGTTTAGAGATCAATGGGATGATCTTTTTGAAAATGGGGTACATGCTTTAGATGATGGGGCAGAAAAACCAAAAAAAGAACCCACTCAAACCGAAAAAGAGGCGGCTAAATGTCCTAAATGCGGTGGATTATGGGAAACACGAGGCGACACATGCACCCATTGCGGATATACGCGAGCAAGAGTTAATCAGGTTATTGCAGTCGCTGGAAGTCTTGAAGAAATACAAATTGGAAAGTCTAAAAATTCCCCTGTAATGAAAAAAACTGATATTTGGAATCAATGCTGTAGTCATTCTAAATTGCATAGTACGCCAATCAATCAAAAAGCACGTTCAAAGCATTTATACAAAGGCATTACCGGACTTGATCCAGAAGCCGGCATGACATTTGAAAAATCAATTTTGGTTCCGGTATCAGACGCCATATCAAGAAAAATAACTAATTTGAATATGCGCTATGCAAAAGGCATGAAAAATAGGGTGTCAGCATGAAGAAACTACCTGTTTTTGGATTAAGTTTAGAAAAGCGTATCAAATGGAACAACAAGCCCGATTTAGTGATTATCTGTGTGGGTGGAGAATCAATGAAACGAGCCGAGGCATGGAACAAACACGCTGCATTTAGTGCGTTAGTCCTTCGTCATGACCAATTTCCACACGAACTAACATGGCCTGTTAAGGATTGCTTATGTTTGATCGAGTGGGGAGAAGGGCCAAGCGTTAACACAATAAATTCAGTTGTTGAATCACTTAATCATCATGGAGCGTCAAAAATAAATGTTACGGCCACGTTTCACGACTACGAAAAACCCTACATATTTTTAGACAAATCAGGCGAATGGATTAATGAAAGCCCATGCGATGGGGTAGCAGCATGAGAAACACATACCGAAACGACAGCGCCCTAGCTCTACAAACTGAAAAACAACGCGCCCCTTTAACTATGATCCTGGAAGTGAAAGGCAAGTGTCCAGTGTGCGGACATGGCAGAACAAGCAAATTACACGGACCTAGGTGTGCGCTTGAGAATAAATGGAGGGCGGGGCTGTGAGCAAAACCACATTTACCATCAACAACGAACTCGATAACAGAAAAGCATGTGCATTTATAGCTGATTTACCAAAAGAAAAAAAATGGCAGGTTGAGATAAAACCCGAAACCCGAACGCTGGCTGGGAATCGTGCTCAATGGCCTATCCTGAACGCGATTGCTGCCCAGGTAATGTGGCCTGTGAACGGAGTGCAGTCACAGCTTACAGCCGAAGAATTTAAAATAATTTTAACCGCTGCATATCGCCAAGAAGTTCCAAGAGTTGCAATGGGGGTTAGTGGCGGACTTGTGATGCTTGGATTGAGAACACGGGAATTTAAACGAGAAGAATGGCCGGAGTGGATAGAATTTCTATTGTGGTTCGCGGCTGAACGGAATGTAAAAATTCCGGTTTCAAAACGAGATGCAGAGGCATGGGGTGTCGAGTGAGTAAATTAAGAAAATCAGCGCGTGGACAAGAGTGTTTAGTTCGTATTCCAAACCATTGCAATTTTAATCCTGAAACTGTTGTTTTAGCCCATATCGGAGGCGCAGGAATGGGGATTAAATCCCATAATCTGCATGGGGCTTTTTGCTGCTCAAATTGTCACGATATTTTAGACGGAAGGGTAATA
>Ga0214192_1000194_pt1 | contig 38181 bp, 43 predicted proteins | sample TroBogEpilimnion_44_FD_153030 | JGI IMG/M metagenome (GOLD analysis project Ga0214192, IMG submission 153030) | Freshwater microbial communities from Trout Bog Lake, WI - 29JUL2008 epilimnion | ecosystem: Environmental > Aquatic > Freshwater > Lake > Epilimnion/Euphotic zone | place: Trout Bog... | reverse complement strand
TTAACTTCAAGCGGTTTTCCTTGTTCCTTAGCTTCTTCAGCTTGTGCAGTGACGTTTGATCCCACGAAACCGGGGAACATTGTGCCAAACGCACCCAACGCACCGCCAATAATAGCGCCGGGAACCGCACCGACACCCGCGATAGGCGCACCAAGTGCACCACCTACCATAGCACCCAAACGCGCAGCACCTAATGTTGCACCCATCTGCGGTAAGTTTTCTGCTACAGCTCCGGGAATCTGGGACAAGAACTCACCTGTGCCCGACATAATCCCACCTAATCCACCACCTGCGGTTTCATAGGCTTTCTTTGTATCTTCCCATCCCCGGGTATGGCCTTTCTCTTTTTCGATCTGGGCTTGTTGCTCAGAGCCAGCTTGCGCTGCTGCAGCCGCTTCTTCTGCGGAACCGAATAAAGTTTTAATACCTGTCTCTGTTGAAGACCCGAGCTGTTTAGCCCCGCCGACTAAACGGCTAGCTAATGTGGCTTCTTTTTGTGGCTCGACCGGTATAGGTGCAGGAGTTGTTACGGGTAATGTTCTCCAACGATCGCCAACTAAATATGCAGACTCACCAGCTTCGTTCTTTGCAACTTGTTCAGGTTTCACCCATTCATTATCATGCAGAAATAATATATCCCCAGTATCAGGATTGATAGCGTGTTGCATGCAGTAACCTCCTATTGCAGTTTATACCCTTCTGGGGGGGCAGGTGTCTTTGTAGGTGCAGATGCGGTTGTCGGATTTCTAGCGGTCAAGGCACGCCGCAGATTACTACGATATGAGTCGGCAGCGTCTTCTTCCGCTTGTTTAACAAGGCCAGCGGCTTCTGTTTGTGCTTTATTCGCAGCGGTTACGTTAGCTATATGGCTAGGAGAGTTTGGCATCATTCGGGTCTCCTTTAGGGCGTCATTAGCTGCTTTTAACATGGATGCTGCTGTAGCTCTAGCCGTTACAACCGATGGGTTATTTTGAATTGCTTGTGCTTCTTGGGTCGCGGCATTGAAATCGTGCACACGTTGGGCTTCTAAATTTTTATTTTTCATTTCTTCCAAAGCATTTGCCGCAATTAATTCACGCGACTTTCTTTGATCTGTTGCCGTTTGTTGGCGACCTAATGATGCTTCATGTGTTGCCGCTGCGCTAGATGCTGCCTTAACGTCAGTGTCGCGCATAGTAGCCATAATCTTTTGGAATTCGTAGTAGTTTTTAAATCCTTCAGCTTTAAGTTTACCAGCACCTTCGGCGTCACCCATACGCTCAAGTACATCAGCTTGCTTGATGTTATACATAACTTTGTTCAAATCATTGCGTGCTGCGGCCTGTGCGCGGCGATCGGAGATAATATCTGGGATAGTAGCTTCTGCTGCTTTAATACCCGCCAGTAGTGTAGGTCCAGATGTCGCACCCCAACGCGTAAGTAATTGATTCATACGCAAACTACTTTCGTCACGGGCTTGCGCATCGAGCGCACCGCGCTGGGCTTGGATATTTGCAGCTTCTTTTTCGCGAGCGGCACGGGCTTCATCCACACCAAACAAACCATTGCGCTGTTTAAGTTCTGCCGCAGCTTGTTCTATAGTTTGCGGCACGGGGGTATTCATGCCTAGTATTTTCTCGTAGGGTGTCATACCTGCACCACCAGCCACAGGAGCACCACCAGCCACAGGAGCACCACCAGCCACAGGAGCACCACCAGCCACAGGAGCACCACCAGCCACAGGAACATTACCCATAACAGGCATAGGACGCGCAACGGGCGCAGGGGCTACCACAGGCTTATTGCCCGCCATAATACCAGCACCTTGCCCCGGGCCCTCAGGACCATTCTCTGCGTTCATTCCCGCCAATTGCGATGGGAGTTGTTGAGGTTCGACTTGTTGCGCTTGTGGAGCAGCTTGCTGCTGTTCTGCTTGTTGCTGTTCTGCTTTTTGTTGCGCCGCAGCCATTTCCGCCTCGTACACCCGCACATCCCTAGGGCTTGCAGAACTAGGTGGGCGAAATGTTTCACTTCCTGATGGTGGTGGAGGGGCCATACCCATTTGCGATACAATTCGACCTAATGGGCGATCTTTGAACGGCACGGCTGCTGGTGGAGGTTGCGTTAAGTCGATACCCATGAAAGCTTCTGGAACACCAGAAGCTTTTCTCTGTTGTGCAGCATATGCAGCTTGTGCTTCGGCTTCACCGGCATTGGGGTCATTAACCGGATCAGCGCCCACAGCATCAGCAAACCCCATAATGCCACCCGCCGCAAACCCCGTAGCTTGTCGTTCTGCTAAGACTTTCTGCGCTAAACCACGAATGCCTTTGCTAGGTGCAGTTTTAGCTTCTGTGGCAAGCCCAGCATCATCTAAGTTATCCAGTTTATTCTCAATACTGTACTCGACTTCACCGCCCACATCGTAGGCGTTCATAATGCCAGACTTCTTGGCTTTGAATTCACGTGGTAATCCACCGCTTGCCCCAGCGATAATGCCGCCTTCAGCCTTAGTCGCAGTTTGTGAACTGCCATACAGATTGCCCAGCGTGCCTAATGCGCCCACAGTACCAATACCTTGTGATACTGCAGTAGGTGTGGCTTGATATTGGTTTGTGGTCATCGACTGCATTGGTAAACCGCGCAGCATATTCGACATCATACCCAACTGCATCATTGGATATTGTTGTGCGTTGGCGTAGTTCTGTACATCTTGATTGATAATATTTTGCTGCTGTTGTTGTTGCTGTGCACCAGCTTGCAGTTGGGCTTGATCAATACCCATCTGCTGACTGTATTGTTGTGAACCAAGCTGCCCTAATGTGCTTGCACCCTGTAAACCTAACCCATACGCATTCTGGGCACCCTGAACACCTGCTAATCCAGTTTGCGCACCTTGTATGCCTTGGGCAGTTCCTGCCATTGCGGTGTTTAGCCCTTGTAACCCTACGCCCGCACCCTGTAAACCCACGCCCGCACCTTGCATACCTAACTGCGACGCTGCCTGCATGTTTTGGTTTGCGGTGTTATAGGCTTGGTTATATGCACCCGATACGAGTTGGTTCTGCGCTAAATTCTGATTCTGCTGATTAAGCCCCTGCATGAGAGCTTCACGACTACCACCAAATGCGCCGGCAGAGGTAGCAGCACCTTGTTCAGCAGCACCTTGTTGTCCGTACTGCTGGTTTAAAAGCTGCATTGCTGGTTGCAGAGTATTTTGCAGGTACGGGTTCATGTACGCGCCGACCGCGTTTGGGTTGGTCGCATTTTGGCCGTAAGCCATACCAGCCTGCATACCTTGGGCACCGATACCCATACCTTGGGCGCCGATACCAATACCACCTTGCCCGATTTGTGCGCCCTCCTGCCCGTAATTTGCACCCATACTGCCGTACCCCATAGCGGGAGCAGCAGTGCTCATTGCGCCTTGAGCAGCTTGATTGGCCGTATCCGTCGCTAAACTTAATTGGGGTGCCACACCCATGTTTTGTATTTGGCCAAATGCTTGCTGTTGTAGCGGGCTAAATCCAGCTATGTAGTTAGACGGATCATTACTATAAGGTTGGTAGGGTTGGAACCCTGAAATCTGTGTTGTGCCCGGTTGCGCATTGCCCTTTGCATCATAACCGCCATTTGCTACTGGATTACCTTGGGCATCGTACCCGCCCGCACCGGCTTGGGTAGTCTGAAATAACTGGTTCTCAGTAGCGTTAAGCATCGTATTGACATACGGTTGCGCGTACTGAGGGATATTCGATGTATACGATGTGCTTGTAGACTGCTGGGAACCACCGCCGCCACCGCCTTGGGGTTTAATTTGCCCGCCGACTGCGATAAAAGCCTTCTCAGGCAGCATGTCAAAATGGTTGTATCTCATAGCGTTACACTCACAATTTTATATTTTTCCGTAAACCCAAAACGCCGCCAGAGCCGAGCTACGGCATCATTAACAGCGCCTTCTATAGATGTTGCACCAAAGCTTTTGAGTACATGGCACATCTGTGCAAATGACTCTTTGCTAACGACTAAGCGACCACCAATATATGTAATGAATGCAACCCTATGGTGGGGTCGGTTTGTAAAACTAATTGTTGCAGCGCCTTTAATGCGGGTGCCGTCTGTGGCAATTATCAGCATCCACTGCCCCGTAACTACCAGCGTGCGTACTTGATCTAGTGTGTAGTCAAGTTCCCCCTCCTGCTGGCAGATCGCAGCATATAAGAACTCAGCTACTTCAGGCCATGTTTGGTTTACAAACTGGACGGGGACGTGTTGTACATTCATGTTAACAACCTATTTATCATAGCCGATCAAGTTCTTTATGTGCACCAGAGTCCACGGCAATATTTCCTTTACCTGTTGTTTTTGATCTGCGCTTTTGAACCCTATCCATCATTTCATGCAAACGCTTAGCCCCTGCATCTGTAGACCCATTCCCGAGTTCTGATACGATCCGCGCAGGAATGACAAACTCACCGTCGGCAAGACGAGCAGGCTGCTTATCACCAATCGTAGCGGGAATATCATCACTTACCCCATCACCCGGGCCTTTGAGAAGCTGCCCACCATCAGAATACCCACCCAAACTGCCGATACCACCACCTGTGGCATATGAACTGGTAGTACCCTGCATGGGGTATGCGGGGCCTAAGCTAACCGATTGATGTGCGCCCATAATGCCGGTATCTGTAGGGTGCTGTCCGGGGCCGGTACCATCATCAGGGCTTGGAGTATACCCACCGATCCCACCACCCATGGCAAATGCTTGTGGAGCCTGTTGTGCTTGGTCTTGTGGCGCTACCGGAACAGCAGCAGGTGCGGGATTAATTTGCCCAAGAGGTTGCGCAGACATATTTGCTGGAGTTGCGTAGTTGGCAGCTTTATTTATACTAGACAGCCGCGTTTTCGCCAGTGTCCATGGGTCCATATTGGCGGTTTCTTTCTCACCAGCGTATACACCCTTACCCATAGTCATATCGTGGGCAGATGTAGATGTTGCAGCCTGCGGACCCATTGCGGCTAAGTACTTATCGAGAGTAGTTTGTTTTTGCGTAGTGGCTGGCGCTTGCGACGTGCCGGTTTCCAACAACTCTTGCTTAGGGGTTGAACTAGCCTCGACTTCTTCACCAGAATCAAAACCAATAATCCCACCCTTGGCGTATCGTGCTGTACCATAGTTTTGATACACGGGTTTGTATGGTGTAGGTGGCGCAGGATGCGAGCCTTGGAAATTTGGCGATATACCAAGTGTAGTGCCAATTGCACTCGTATCGGCGGGGTTAGTGAATGATGTCGATGATGGGCCGGACAGACCTGTAGCTTTCATGATGCCATAACCTAAACCCGCAGATGTTAGGGGATTTTCTTTCATCCACGCACCGGCGTCTTTTAAGCCTTGCAATAGTGGATTAGAAGCCAGATCGGGAGTTACAGCCGATTGCGCGGCACGAGATACAACATCTGGATAGGCAGTGTCCGCAATATCGCTTAGTGTTGTACTAGGTAGCGTCATCGGAGCCGAGGCACCAGCAACTTCTGGAGCGACCATTGATGGAATTGCACCCGCAGTTGTGGCGGCAGTACTACCGGCGGTTGCGGGTAATGCCGCGCCTGACATAATTCCTGCCCCAGTATCCGCCAACATCCCACCAGTAAGTGCACCCGCTTCACCGAGACCCCCGAGTATTTCGGGTGCAGCCATACCTAACGCTTCAGGCGCAGCCACTGCCGCTATTTCTGGTGCTGCTGTCGCTGCTGCGTCTAACGCAATCGCTGTAAATACTCCCGCCATATTAAACCTCTTTCTCAGTAATCATGGGCATTGTGGGCTCCACGGATTGTATTAGTTGCTGCTTGAGCGAATTATCGAAGTTGTACATACTGCCGGCTTCGGGTTCTATCAATTCGGCTTCTAGCTCATCAAAATCTGTTTTGTCAGTCTTATGCACGGTAATTCCAATGGAGTCCTTGACTGCTAACGTAACGCGTTTTGTGCCAGCTTTGCTTTCAATAATATCCCCAGCTTTCAGCGTAACCATGCCGTTTTCTGACCATGCAATAATTTCACCGCTTACGCACATATAGAAATGGTCAGTCTTGTACGTACGGCCTACGATCAACGTCCCAGCTTTCCTAGTCAACTTCCGGCAGTACATCCCACCATTAAAGTAATGCTCTGTAATCATGTCCTCGACTTGAGGCATTTTGACCATCTCGTCTTGCAGCTTTTGTATAGCATCAAGGCTTGGTGCATTTGTGGTGACATCTAGGTGCTGCGTGACGGTTTGAATGCTCATATATGCGCCAATAAGTTAATGGCCTGATTTTAATTCATTTTTAGGGTACATACTTAACTTTATTACCATCTGTGGGGTCATACCACAAAGAGCCAGATGGCAGATTAGTAGCAGAACTAGGCAGTATCAATTTTCCAGAAAAAATAGCTTGGGATGAGTTATCAATCCGCGAAAAATATAGCCGTAACGCGTTGTTAAGTTGGTCCTGATATTGCTGACTATACTCACCCGGTGCAATCGGTAAGTCTGGAGATCGAGGTGGTACTACTGTATTTGTTTTAGCCATTACCAATATTCCTTTTCAAGTGCCTTACGGGCTGCTGCGGCTTCTTCTGCGGTATCGCATAATTTTGAGTAATACGATTTTTTACCGACAGTTATTTTTGCAAGAAATCTTTTGCCGACAACTGATACGCCTATATACCCGGTAGTGCTATTCACCCTAAGCCTTGTGTTCCTATTTTGCGTTTTTACACCAGCCCAACGGCAATTGTCTGGCTCATAGTTTCCATATGTATCAATACGATCAAGGGTTTCATCACCTTGCGGTTCTCCCATATCGGTCGCAAAATTGCGATAATCCATCCAAGCAGGGTAAACAGTTACCCCTTTACCGCCATACCGAGGGTAATCTTTATCTGTTGGAATTGTGCATCTTCTAATCATTGCTCGCCATGTGTTATAAGAACCTTTACCTGTACCACCATGTTTGTAATTACCACCCTCACAACCACATGATGTGGTATTGCCTGTTACTAAACTACCCGATACTACTATTAATTCGCTACCACATTCACACTTACACCGCCATAATACCTTTTTTAACTTATCGCGCCCAGCTTGTTCAAGCACAGTCAATTTCCCAAACACCTGCCTAGTACGGTCTACGAGTTTCATAAAAGCTCCTTATTAGAACCTCTATTGTATCACCATTTAAACTGACTGGATGTCATCTCCTCCCATCATTCCTGATATCTATACGAGGCGTACCTAACTGCCAAGCTGTACCAAGTGTATTTGATTCGATACGAAACGCTAGCTGACGCCCGCGCAATCGCGTATACACCTGACCATCAAACTGCTGTACGGTGTATTCACCACGCATAGTATAGTCATTGTAGCTAGGCACTTGTGGGGTATCCGCAGCCCCATAAGCGGTACCAGAGTTTTGTCTAGGCTTAACCGTCATTGTTACAGAAGGTGCATTTACGTTTGAACCATTAAAGTTTACGTCTGGAAGAATCCGCCAAACAAAGCCAAAATTATGCCCATCCCCGATGTCAAAATCAGAAGACTGTACATAAGAATCAATAGGTAACGCAACCCCCGTTGCAACATCATCTGTACCCACTTCATGATATAAAAGCCTCCCGTTGTAATCCGCACCAATAGGGTTAGGAATACCTGAATCCATCCATGCAGTACGCGGCATAGTGCCGTAATACCATACTTTATCTAAATAGTTGTACACGATATATTTATCGATCGTAGTCCCTTGGCTGCTTTGGCTTACATAAAACCACCAGACTTCGTTAAAGCCCTCGTTTGCACCAGCAAATACTTGATAGGACTGATCCTTATTAATGTCATCAAAAACATATTGGCGCAGTGAGCAAGGCAGTGTCTCCACACGGCCCGAATACATATAAAATTTCTCCAACCCCATCCAGTACGTCACGTTGTTAACAGTGATCATCGCATTGGGGGACATCACGGTTATGTTATCCATCAGGATGTTAAATCCCCACACGTACGGTGCCCCGAGATATTGCATTGAATACAAACACGAATCGGTCCAGACCAAAATTTCCTGCCGGGTCGCACGAGCGCCCATGATATACGATCCATTTGTTAGTCTGAATTCGCCCGATTGGTTAGTTAGCTGTGGAACCCACTGATATGCGTTAGCCTGATCTGACCATCTAACCAACATTGGATCAAATACAGTATTGGGCATACCGGGGCTATAGCTATTAGCACCAAACATAATTACAAATTCTTGAATAGCCGACGCAATAATCTGATTTGTATTATTAGGTACATACTGTCCCGAATACGTTATTGTATATGTGCCTGAGCTTGCACCTGTTGTAGTGGCAGAAATGGGAACAGAAGTTGATCCTTGGATATAAGTTGAAGCTACCTGAGTGCCCGCAGGAATACCTATTCCTGATATATAGGAACCGTCAACCAAATTAGTCACATTAGAAAGTGTAATAGTAGTAACACCTGAAGTGAACGTCGCGGTTGTTGTATATAGTGTAGTAGCATTGGACAGCGATTCCAGAGACACTGCACGCGTACCTACCCCATTGGATTGTTGCCAATAATAAGGCGCACCACCGCGCTGCGCAATCAATAAATCTTGACCGAAGTTGTCATTAGACCAAAGCAATAATTGCTGCGCTACACCTCCTGTAGGCGACGCAGAACCCCAACCGCTTACCCCCCAACCCCCAGCACCCCAACCGCTACCTATTTGGTATACATTTAGTCCTGTAAAAATCTGGTAAGTCCCAATAACTGAACTACCGCCACCTGTGGCTACACTTGTAGAAAACACATTAGGTATGCTAATTGTATATACACTTGAACTGATTACTGACAAAATCTCTTGTTGGGTGTTAATACTACCCGCAGTAAAATTATTAACTGCTGTAGAGCCGCTAAACGTGACAAAATCATTCTGCGTAGCGCCATTACCGGCATCGGTTACAGTAAGCAGTGAGCACCCAACTCCAGCCCCTGAAGAATGCGCAACAGCAGTGGTGCCATTATACCCACGGGTTAACCCTACTAATGTGCTGCCAAACACGCCGTTGTAATAAATTTGCTCAGAGTCGATCAGGACTACACCCGGTGAATTGGGAAACGACGCCGCAGAGGTAAGTGTGAGCGATGAAGTATTGGTCGCGGTTAAATTTGCACCCAGCGTAGTATATGAAGTGGTGAACGGATTAGTGCCAAGTGTGTCAATCTGCCGGATAGGCGTGATATCGTTGTAGGTACCATTTTGATAGATGTAATACTTGAGGTTTGTGCCTACACCTATGTACCGGTTCTGCCCATCAAGACTAACCCAGTTCCATAATGCACGGCACACACCTAAGAATTGGGCGGTGTTAACCTGCACCCACCCACCAATCTTTTCTGGAAATCCTGAACGGAATCGAACCTTATCACCATCATACCAACCACCCTCATTCGAGTAGTCAGTTCCTTCACGATTTAGTCCGGGACGAAACGTTAGTTTCTGTAATGGCATTTAATTTCCTTTAGGCAACAGAGCCACCAAAATGCCGGTAGGCAGATATTAAAAGCCCACTATTGTTTTCATGTTGCCCATAACCTGCACCGGGAAGGGACGCCCAAATATGTGCGCACTTGGCAATAGCAACATCAATATAACCCGCTTCAATATCGGGCAGCGCTTTGCACTCTTTTATCTGTTGAATTGCTATAGCGTCTTGCGCATCATGCCCGAAATCGGATAGGTTAAGCTGCTTTTTGTATACGTCGAAATATCTTGCAAGCAACTGATAGCGTCCTGCTGCTGTTGAAGCAAGCCCGGGGCGTAAGTTGACCAGCACTCGTGGGTGATCTGCATACCCTTGAAACAAGGTGCGCCCAACAAGCACATTATATCCATCATCGCCATACCCCTTTGTGCCTTCAGACAGTGCAATCATATCCAAGAAAGCTTTCAGATTTGGGCTCATTTTGCCACCGGTGTTGAGTTATACAGCATCTCGTCTTTGTGCTGGCTACCTGCGGATGACCCAAAGTAAAAACTAATTACCCCAGTCCACGCTGTACCCAAGCTACCAAGCATAATCATCAGCGGATTAGACTCTTTGGCATAGCCCATCATCAGTGCGTACAAGATGCCAAAAAACCCAGCGGTTACTGCACCTGCGAGCACTGCCGGAATAACCGACTTAGTAGCCATCTGCATATCACGGGCTGACTTGCGATCTTCTGTAGCTAATTGCTCGAAGTTAAGACCTAGAGCCTGTGCTTGTTTTTGCAGTTCAATTTCCGCTACTTTAACTTGCGCCAACTGCTCCGCAGACATTTTTCCAGATTCAATCATGGATTGCACTTGATTCTCTGGTACACCGAATACTTTAGCCAGCGCAGTAACGGCGAGCCCTGCTAGAGGTCCACCCAAAGCCGTAGCGATTGTAGGAGCAAGCTGCATTAACCATTCCATGATAATTCCTTACGCTGTGTATGAGCCATTTGAATAAAATTGCAATACTACGTTTCCGCCAACTGTAGAAATAACTGGGGAACCTATATAAATTCCCGTATATAGCGTTGTTGGTATTGCAATAATGCCAACCCCTGAACCGCCGCTATTGGACGATCCGTCACCACCACCGCCGCCGCCACCCAGCCCATTTGTTCCCGCTGTTCCGCCAAATCCACCATAATTTGAATCACAACCGCTACCGCCACCGCCCAATCCGCCAGAAGAAGGGCCGCCGCCGCCACCCTTGTTTGTACCACCGCCACCGCCGCCACCGTAGTAAATAGCCGTTCCAGTAATTGAAGAAATTATGCCGTTACCACCTGTCCGACTGTACGATCCTGATGGAAGACTTGCATTACCGCCAGCTTGGCTTGCACCGCCACCACCGCCGCCATAGTCGTTGTCTGGTTGCCCACCGTTACCACCTGCATATCCTTGACCTAAAATTCCTGAACCGCCTGATGAGGTGCCATCAGGGATTCCTATGGTACCAGCACCACCGCCGCCAGAACCGCCAGCATTTCCAGAACCATTGTTTGTGTACCACGTTCCACCAGCACCGCCACCTATAGCAGTTAAAATATCAAACGTAGAGTTTTCACCGTTGCTATTACCACCACCACCAGAACCAATTGAAAAAGTATAAGTTTTAGTGGGAACTAAAGTGTATGTACCAGTTAAAACACCACCAGCACCGCCGCCCCCACCGACAACAGTTCCGCCGCCCCCACCACCAGCTACTAATAGGTAGTTAACTACATAAGGATTAAACAACCCAAACCCAAACGATCCAGTTGAAGCGGCACCAATTGCAGATATACGGGGCATATTATTCTCACGCAAATTTTGAACGGCTAGCTAAAACTGTAAAAGTTGCACTTGCTGTTTTAATAATGACGTAGTTATACACATCAATAGAAGATGCGTTTCCAGAAGAAGGAACAAGTCCTCCCTGCCATTTTGGTGTTATGCTTGCACCATCAACATACACTGCGTTGTTGTAATAAGCCGTTGATCCCTGCGTTACCATGAATGTTGCGCTAAATGACTGACCGATAGCCATAAGACTATCTAGAGTAGTGCTTCCATTACCAGTGAAGTTTACTCCCCAATTTGCGCTGGCATTCCCGGTCAGATATAGAATAGCTTGACCCAGAGTGTAAAAAGTAATTGTGCCTGTAGCACCAGAACCAGAGACTGTAACCGTCTCACGAATACCTGTAATGAGGGGATTAGTAAATGAGCTATATGTAGGTAGATTAGGGCCAACTACGTTGTTGTTGCCATCACAGTAGATATATACAAGCGATGATGCTGCCATAGTATATGCACTACCCCCAGCAGTTTTGACGCTTAATGATTGCGCAGTGGTGTTGTTAACGTAGTACGTCTTATTAACGTTGGGAATCGTAATAGTGGCTGTAGATGAAGGCGTACCTGTGGCTACTACAACTGCACTACGAGCTTGGTCTACTGCTCCATTCAAGGACGTAAGTGTCACTGCACCTGAGCTGACATCTACCGAAGTTAATCCACAGATAGCTTGTTCGAGCAGTGTGCCTAAGTTAGTGTTGGTGTAGTTACCCCAAGTTCCGGCATCTTCACCGTTGCCCAGTAAGGCTAGCTTTAAGTCGGTTGAGTAGGTGGTTGGCATTGCTATTCCTTACTGGTTATCATTGACTGGAATCCAGCCGGGGGTCTGATTGTCATTGACGTTAGACCAAGTGTTTGAGTTAGCATCGTTTATCGCTGCCCACATAATAGTTTGATTGTCATTTATTTTAATCCAACCACGTGCAAAAGGGGAGTCCGCCAGATTATTGTTTTCTGTAATTGCCTGTATAAGAGCGGCGGTTACGGTTTCTGTATCGGCACTTGAAAAGTTTTCTATTACGAACGCTGATAGATTAGCAACAACTGATTCGGTTTCGGCAGTAGTGATATTCTCAGCAATTGTTGCAGTAAATAACGAAGCAATATTTTTTACGTCGGCAAGCGTGGTTGCTTCGGTGATTGACAGCAAAAATGCATTACTTACGAAATTGACATCAGCTAACTTTACAGCTTCAGTAATCGCCAAAAATAACTGGGAAATAATTGTTTTTACGTCTGCGAGACTGATATTTTCAAAAAGCGCTTGTACAAACTGTGCAGCCACAGTATTAGCATCAGTAACCCCAATGTTCTCCGAGAGAGATTGCAAGAACGCCGCCGTTGTTGCGTTTGTATCGTTTAGTGTGATTGCTTCTGCAAGTGCTTGCGAGAACGTGGATGTTACCGAGTTTAAATCCGATAGCCCGGTATTCTCAGAAAGAACTTGCAGTAAAGCCGCAGTAATAGAGTTTGCGTCATTAGAGCTAAACCCATCCGTAAGGGTCAAAGCAATAATATTGCCGGGTAAGGCAACAAACGGGCTTCGAGAGAATGGAGCTAACCCAAACATGGTTTACACTGCAGCCGCTTTTAGCGGAGATAAGTCTTCCGTTGTCCAATAGTCTTTTGCCAACATGATGCCTAAATGCTCTTTGTTGCGCTTAAGCGTATCTTCCCAGTCAGCGTCACTCATCCACTCAGGCTTACCCGCATTGATTAGGTGCACTGAGTCCATGCAAGCTGAATAGTGTTGCGCTATTTCTTCGGGTGTTGGGGCTTGCGTAATTTCATCCATTTTTATCCTACCTTCCAGTTTGTTCCATCGCTATAAACAGGCACAGGTACTGCACCGCCAGTTACGACTGTTGAACCAAATGTTGGTGACAATGCATCTGTGACAAAGGCTCTTGCACCCACTCCTGATGTCGAGGCCGAGGGCAGTGTCGCAACTGTGTAGTTTGTTGATTTAGTAATGCCGTACGTCTGGGTAAGCGTGGTGCTTGTGTTACCAAGCACAGTCGTGTTTGAACCGAGACCAACGGCGTTGTAGCCGATGACCATTTCGTTCGTGTTGTTTACACCAGAGCCTACAGTCTGATAGCCAATATAGGTGTTGTTGGAACCTGTCGTGTTCGCGTTGGCTGAAGCGGCATATCCTGCGTTGTGACCAATTGCAATATTATTACTACCTGTTGTAGTGTTTTTTAATGCGCCGTACCCAAAACCATTGTTATTACTGCCTGTTGTAACAGCCGTTAATGCGTTAGCACCGAACGCTCCGTTATAGCCAATCGTACCAGCGTGGTTTTGAAGTGCTGAATACCCTACAGAGGTACTGTATGAGCCTGTGTTATTCAACTGGGAAGCTAAGTACCCCACCGCTGTATTACTAGTACCTACAGTGTTGATCTGAAGCGCGTTGTTCCCAACGGCAGTATTAAAAGTTGCCGATGTGGAGTTATTTAGCGCTGATGCACCGATAGCAACGTTGTTGGATGGCGTATTAAGTGTGGCCACTGGAATAGAAAAACCAGAACCGCCAGCTGCAAAACCTGCCGTAACCATTGCAGCCGAAGTGACTGTTAGCACTGTAGTTGTATCTTTTAGCCCTGTTCCAAATGTCACTAAAGTCGCAGCTGTAATAACACCGGATGTCACTGTGATACTAAGAGTTGGGTATGCGATTGCAGTAGAACCGGAAGACAGTGATGCTTGCACTGTAAGCGGCCCACCAGATGCACCACCGTTATATCCTGTACCGCCCGTGATTGAGCCGAGCGTTGCTACCGTAGTAGTCAAGTTAAAAAGTGCAGAGTTTCCTATTGCTGTATGGTTGGAACCTGTAGTGTTGGCAAACAACGATTGACGACCAACAGCAGTATTGGCGTTTCCAGTCACGTTGCTGATAAACGCTTGGTGCCCACAGGCTACGTTGTTAGAACCTGTCGTGTTGTTCAAAAAAGTTTGATAACCCACTGCAACGTTACTGGCTCCTGTAGTGTTTGCTATTGTGGACGAGGCACCGACAACCGTATTTGTAGCAACTACCCCAGCACCCAATCCAACGTTTAGCGTATTGATTGTTGTAGTACCGGCGTTAGCTCCGCCGATTGTAATGTTGGTAGTCGATCCTGACGCACTGTTTGCACCGATGTTTACTGTTTTAGTGTTACCAGTAGAGGTTACGCCCGAGGCAATGTTTGTAGTGCCCGTAACGGTAGACTGACCAAAAGTATTTGTACCTGTTTGCGATGCACCGCCTACTGTAAACGAGCCGCCAACTAAGCTAGTGGCGGAAATAGATGTTGATGCGTTTGCAAAAACAACACTATTTTGAAAGTTAGTCGTGCCATAAAAATTTATAGCTGTATTTTGTGAACTAAGTGGCCCTAAGTTAATAACCGTGGATGATCCTACGATTCCACTACCCGTACCAAAGTTAATTGTGTTGGTCTGACCAGATGCCGTAGCACCTGTTGCAATATTGGTAGTAGATGATGTTGTTATATTTGTACCGGTACTGAGCGCCCCATAGATGGTTGCTGCTGTGTGGGACGAGTTACCAATAACAATAGTGTTTGAGCCAAGACCAACGGCACTATACCCAACAACCAATTCATTAGTGTTTGTTGCAGCCGAACCTGCTGCACTGTAACCGATATATGTATTGTTTGACCCCGTAGTTGTAGTTGATCCAGCGCTTTGACCGAGAGCTGTGTTATTACTCCCAGTGGTGTTGCTTAATAATGCTTGATATCCTGCGGCAACGTTTGATGAACCTGTCGTGTTGGCCAAAGAAGATTGATAGCCGAACGCACTGTTGTTTTGCCCTGCAACCAATGTAGCTACTGTAGCCGTAAAGCCTGAGCCCGTGCCACCAATAGACGCAGCAGGTGCAGTCATTACCGTGGTTGTATCTTTGAACCGCGTGCCGGGAGAAGTAATCGTTACCGTTACAACCGTTGTGGTGCCATCAACTACGATCGTAGCAATTGGATATGTACCACCAGAGTTAACCGCCGTACCGGAAACATACGTTAGCTGAACTCCCGGATATGTTCCAGCAGTGTACCCAGTGCCCGCATTCGATATAGTTACTGTTGCGACTCCAGTTGTGTTGTTAGTCAAAGACTGAAGACCTGAAGCAGTACTATTTCCACCCGTCGTGTTGTTTTGTAATGCGAGATAACCGAGAGCGGTATTATTTCCACCAGTTGTGTTGTTCTGAAGTGCCAAACTTCCTGTTACGGTGTTCTGTGAGCCAGTGGTGTTGAATACAAGTGATGTAGCACCAAGCGCCGTATTACTTGCGCCAGTCGTATTGTTTAAACCTGCTAAAAATCCAACAGCGGTGTTATTTGCGCCTGTTGTATTGGCATTTAATGCGGTAGCGCCAACTGCCGTATTTGTGGATATTGAACCCGCACCTTGACCTACAGCTACACCGTGGATGGACGCATCGTTTGTAACCGTTAAACCCGCAGGTAATACCGCGTTGTTTGATGCGTCTAAGTTAACTGATTTACCCGCAGGGTAGTCGATCCACACTGTTGGAGCGCTTGTAAATGTAACAGCACTACCGGCATTGCTTGATGACAAAATAGTAGTGCGGGTCAGCGTGGGGCCAGTCGTTGAATACGTACCGATACCAACTTCCCAGTTAGTTCCATCGCTAGAGCCATAATAGGTAGTATTTCCGTTGGTCATTACGGAAAATGATTGGAACCCTGCTACCGCAGAACCTAACGTGAAACTTACCGTGGTGTTTGCAGTAGCAGTTACCTGAACCCTATCAAATAACTGGAGAGCCATTCAAAGCTCCTTAGGAAGTAGCAGTCGTCGAATATGTAACGCTTACTGTGTCACCTGCTGTTGTGGACTTGGCACTAGCAAATGCTCCAGCACTATATAAGACACCTGCCGTGCTGCTTTGCGTTGATACTGCGCCAGAACCCGTTACCAAGAAGCAACCCGTTACGTTACCGCCCGCACCTGTAATGGTGTAGGTAATAGCTGTAGCCGAAGACGTTGTGACGTTAGCTGGGGTAGAACCTGACGATGTAGATGCCGCAAACACCGCAGTGCCACGAACGGCTGAACCACCGACTGTGTAGTTGACAAACTCAGTCCAACCCGCATGGGAAGTCATTGTGTCTGAACCTGTTCCGAATGTCGGGCTGGTTGTACCGATCAATCCTAAAAACGGCCCAACAGTAGTGTACGTGCCGGAAGTGCGCAGTAGCGTATCAAACATCAATTGTTTGCCAACAGCATTGACCAAGTTTGGAAAAGTTTCAACCCACTTCAAGTTACCATCTGCATCGCGGCACTCTACATGGTACATGCCTTCAACACCAACCGATTCATCTTTAACCGCGCCGGCGTTTAGTTTAATTTCTGCCATGTCACCACAGCTTCCAAGTTCTTTAATCATTATGTTTCCTTACGTAATACGAAGAATTGCGGTGGACGACGTTGCCGCTGGAAAAGCCACAGTAAAACTAGATGCACAAGTTTTATCAGACCCAAAATTTAGAACAAAGCAAGCTGCACCGGTTGTGCTATTGTAAACTAATGCACCCCTACAAGTGAAGCTGGCTGGAGTCCAAATAGCGTTGTTAAATGATACAAACCCAACATTATTGGCTATGTCAATACTAATTGTGGTAGGCGTAATGATATTTCCGCCAGCCGTGTATCCTGCGCCCACTACCTCATTGGCTGAACTATATGCCGAAGTCGTATTATCGAGCGAAGCCAAAGCCGTGTATAACGCAATTTTGTACACATACGGTGAAGTAGGCGTAAAGTTTTCTACGCCCTTGAGTAAGTTCTGTCCGAAGACTGTACACGAAGTTTGGACAATCATGATGTAACCTCGTACCGGTTGTGTTTTTTGATGTTATCTAGCCACGGAATTACTTGCAAATTTGTGGGGACATGGAGTCCAGAAACAATTTTACCCTGCAAAGGTAATATATGGTCAACGTGCCATTTAAATCCAAACATTTTAGTGCGCAGAGCAGCAAGTTCATACGCTTGCTCCATCATCCAGTGATCATCAGCAGTTAACCACGCAGGCGTTCTTTGTAGCAAAGACGCTTGCCGTTTGCGTACGTACGCAGCTTGTTGGGGTTTTGTTTTCAAGCGATAACTTTTCATTGTTGCTTTGCGTATTTCTGGATTTTGCTCCACGTACTGTTTATTACGCTCAGCAATAATGGCTTTATTTTTTGCTTTATATTTTCTGCCATATGAACGAGAAACGTTCAAATTATTATCCCATTTTTCTTTGCGATACGCAGCTAAACACACCTTGCATCGAGTCTCTTTACCATCTTTATACAAGCTATGGCTTGGAAACAAATCCAATGGTTTTTCATTTAGACAGATGCGGCATTTTTTCATGTATTTACAGGCAACTTTACTTGCCCGTCCCGATAGCTATCGCCACGTTCCAGCCCGTCGCCTAAACGCTTCAATTGGGTAACAGCTTCGGTATATTTCTGTTCATAGTAGGCAACTAAATCTTGTTCTTGCTTCATAAACAACATTGCTTCGCGCATAGCACCATAGAACAATGCTGGATCATAATTATCGCCCAACCAACTTGTGCCTGTAGCATTAGATATAGCAGTCACTGTGACAGAGAACCCAGTACCAGAACCTGCGCCGATAGCGGCTGCATTGAACCCTAATACGTCACCTACAACATACAATGTACCGCCACTTGTTACAGTAAATCCGCTAACAACTCCACCGGTAATGACAATCGTAGCCTGAGCATTTTGGCCGTTGCCGCTTATCAAGGGCACTTGAGTATAAATACCACTTATATAGCCCGAGCCAGATGCTGTAACTGTTGCAGTTGTGATTATGCCTTGCACAATCGTTGGTGGGTAGTAGAAGTAATGCAACTCAACGTTGTAGTTTTGGTCGGGTGTAGGACCAAGGATGACTGATAACTCATTGACATTGTTGGCTTGAGAGCCAAACAACGCGTAGTATTGCGGCATACCCGTGTAAGTTGTCGCAGGAAATGCCTCACGTATGAAGTTAACATCTTTACTGAGTAAGTACGTATAGTTGCCTGAGCTGTCAATCACTGCCAATGAATATGCTGACAACCAATCGTTAGGCAAAGACAAGTACTGATTACTGCTAGTCATTGTGCCAATTACATTCTTACGCAGCGATGGCAACTGAACCGAGTTGTATATACGATCTTCGGCTTCCTGAATAAACGTAGGAATATTCTGAATGAACAGCGACTCAGTATTTTCACTGTAGTCTTGTATCGCTTGTTGTAATTGGATGTAATTCATATTTTATGCCATGGGGCCGTATGCTTTACGACCTTTGGTAGCTGCACCATTACCGCGTGTTTCCATACCGACACGCTTTTCTTTTGCCATACCATAGCTTGGACCGTTATACACTGGATCGGCTACTTCGACATCTTTAGCAGCTTTCTCGTGGGCATAAGGAGCTTTCGGAGTTTCACCTGTTACTTTTTTGCCGGCCATGGTGTGAGGGGCAGCATAACTTTCGGCGGGCTTATTATCCCGAGCTCTACCAAGCGTAATAGCAGGGCTATTCTTCTTAGTTGGTTTGATATCTTTTGCCATGATTAGCTCACTTTTGGTTCATTGCACGAGCCATGTTTCGGCCCATTTTCTTCATTGCTTCGCCAGTAACGGACGATGCGCCCTTTTTACCTTTGCCGCTTTCGATGCCCATTTTCTTGCCATCATCACCAAGGTTCTTACCCTTGGTTTTACTTGATTGTGTAACTCCATCTGCAGCGCTTCTGTAACCCATGATCTACTCCTATGTAGTCGTAATTGTAACCGTACCAATTGATATGTTTAAAACTAAATCGTTGGGTGTCAGTGCCGCATCAAACGAACTTGAACCACCTACTGGATTCCATCCCCATTGAAACTGCCTGCTACCATCAGCCGGATTATTGTTGGAGTTTAACCCAGAACTATAGTAACTTACATCTGGTCTAGGTTCGCGTACAGCCTGCGGGTCATTGACCGGATATAAACCCAATGATAACTGTGGATGGTCTGGGTCCCAACATGTGGGGCATACTTTAATCTGAAATAACTTGGTCTTGATAACTTCTTTTCGTAGTTCGCTGAGTTTATACCGCTGCCCACACCGGTCACATTCGGCAATCGCATATTTACCCGACGAAAATTTTGAAGGCATTATCTACCTCAATAGAATAATTGTCTAGGTACAAACCGAACAGACGCTTTTTCTCGATCCTCTGATGAAGCTAAGTCCCACTGTTCCATGTATTCAGCTTTGAGTGCCGCAGCCCGGTTAGGGTCCATGCCATCAATTTTAGGCGCTAAATACCAAGCTAAGCCCGCTACAAACGCATTTAATAGCCGGAATGGAATATCCTGTGTGCTAACACCATTGCCAGAATCTTGTAGGCGGCGCAGGCGCCAGTAAACAAACGTATACGTAGTACCGGGTACACCCGTAGGCCAGATGTTGATATTGGGCAGGAATACCCGCGTCACTGTCGCAGTGATCGCGTGAGATGTAGCCGTAGTATTATTCTGCCCACGAAAGCAGTTCAGCAATTGATTACCACTTACGTTCTGGTACAGAATAATCTCACTATCAATCTGGATGTAGCCTTGCGATGGCAATCCTGCCGCACTAAACACCGTAATCGTAGTGTCAGTTGCGCTGATACCTGACGTAATTGTCGTGGATGCAACAGCATTCGTGTTACCTGACTGCCGATCAATCCATACCTGAATCGGGCGACCTGTCGCGTTCTTTGTCGGAATGGTGCTATACGTCGATTCAGAAATACGTGTGATATTAATATCTACTTGATTCTGTCCAGTACCCGTACGCACAACGTGATCTAACAAATCAATCGTATCGGTAGGCAATGGGTAACTAATCTGCCCCGCATTGATATTGATCGGTATCTGACCCTGCTCAATCGTCCACAAATTAATACCGCGATTAGCCCACTCGATTGTCATCAAGTTAATGCTGCGCCGCGCCGTACGCAAATCATAGCCCGAACGCATTTCTTTGCCGCATCTTTCATAGGCTTCTTCAACTAACTCAGTTAGCTGTAGGTTAAATGAGTCCGTGCTAGATGTTGTCATTATTGAACCGAATCTGCGGCTACAGCAGGATCAACTGCAGGATCAACTGCAGGCGTAGGCGTCACTACTTCAGGGTCTTTTGGGCTATCTGCAGCAACCATCTTCTCCAATTGCTCCTCAAAATCCTTCAAGAAGTGCGGTTGGAATGGCAAACGACGAAGAATATTCAAAATATCCCCAGCTACGGTGTGCTCTAAACTAAACAAAATCTTCATTATTTCTTCCTTGCTGCCCGCATGTTGTCAACTAGATTTGGATAAGGACGGCCGGCAGCTTTAGCCATCTCTTTCGCTTTTGACTTCTTGTCTGAACTTAACTTTTTGGGTTTACCCAGCATTTTAGGTCTGGGCTTATCCCATACTGCACCGCCACGCTTGTATACATCGACCTCGTTCGGATCATCCTTGCGAATGATCTTCTTCTTGCCGGGCATTTTTGATGGGCTAATATCACCCATACCACGTGACGACAGCATAATTAAGCCTTACCGCCTTTACACATTGCCTTGATATGGTCTGCATGCGGTGTATGCCCAGCAGCATGTGCCTTATACATACTTGAGTGATGCTTGTGACCACCATCTTCGTACTTGCTGATAAAGTCGTCGTGATGCACCATATCAGGACCAGAAATAGGCTCGATATCTTCTTTATTGAGTTGGGGTTTCATATGAATTCCTTAGCAATATTTACCACGGGTTTTACCACGTGACGCGATACCATCAGCACGGCTTGATGCTGAACCGCCAGCCGCCATTTTTTTGGCTTTGCCACCGCGCTTCATACCACCACCTTCTACACCGATAGATGGCCCTGAATCGCCGAGGTTCATGCCTTTGGTCATACCACGCTTTTGCACAGCACTTTGGCCAAACTTACCCAGCTTATTTGAGCCAGCTTCAACGTCTTTCGACATTGTGCGGGGCCCCATGGTTTCTTTCATCTTCACATCACCACCTCTTTTAAGAGTAATTTTAGTACCTTTTTGGCCTTTATGCTCTTGCATATCATGCTCTTTAAAGGCTTTCTTGATCATAGCAGCATCTTGCTTCTTATCTGCGGCCATTTCTTCTTTCGATTCTTTCTTAGATTCTTTCATTTCACCACCTTGCTTGAATTTTTTGCCTTTGTCGGCTTCAGAAAAGTCTTTGCCTACAGATTGTGCTACACCGACTTTTTTTGCAAACCCCGGGCTATGTGCTATTGCTTCCATGAAACGATGTTGCTTGGCTGATTTGCTAGGCATGCTATCTCCAATGGGTTTTAAGTAGGTCGAGTATGTATAAGCCAATACCGCCTAATGCTGACCAAGCCAAACCACCGAGAGTTTTTTCAATTATAGCTTTGCGGTATGCTGCACGATTAGCTTCATTCTGTATTGCCATTCTTACCCATACGACTTCTTCATCGGTGAGCGGGTTATTTGCAACGGCTTCAGTAATAGCCTCTTTAACAAAACTAAGCAACTCGTCTTTCGTGAGATTTTCTATACTCATGAGCATTTCCACCTAGCTAGACTCGCGGCTTTGCGTGTTGGACGACCTTTTTCGTCTTTCATCGGGCCGGGCATACCGCTCATACGTGCGCAAAATGACTTCTTGCGTGGACCACCTTCTGGCTGCGGAGCTTTCAAGTGGCTTCCTGTCTCACGATTAAATTTTTCGCGGCCTTTGGCAGTGAGCCCCGCCCCTTGCTTGACCGGAAGCTTTTCACCACGACCAACAGCGAGAGAGGGATTCTTCTTAGCCATAGCAAACAGATACCGAGGTTACATTAGTCGCTACGACATAGATACCTGTTGCGCAGACAATGCCTTCACCGGGGATTAACAGTTGGAACGGTTGAACGCCCGAACTTGTTTTACCTTGCCAGATGATTGGACCGGTAGTGTCTGTGCCATCATAAAAAGTCACGGTTCCCGCTGTACCAGTACCAACAAAAACAGCTTGCTTAAATCGTGTGCGGCCTGAAACCAATTGGGCAGGGAATGTGCCCGAGTACGCCGACTTTACGTCATATTGCATCGTCATAATTAATCTCCAGTGAAAACGGGGCCGAAGCCCCGAAGACTAATTAGTCGAAGTTACCATATGGGTATGTAGTCGTGTTACCGATGTTGTTGTCGGCTTGGCTATACTGCAGCGTGAAGTTGTAACGACCTGTGGTTGAAGTAGCACTCAACAGAGCTGTTCCAACAATCGCAACTGTGATTACAACCTGAGATACGTTTGGCTGATTCCCGCCTGTATTAATATCCAAAGTGGTGGCAGACTGCGCAGCAATCTGTGCGGCAGTGAATGTAGCTAATGACTGACGACCAACAGCGGAAATAGCCCCAGTTGCAAAGTATGCAGGTGTACCTGCAGCAGCAGTGTAGTTGTTTGACACATATACAGTCTGTGAGGTAACGGCTGCAGTACCGCCACTAACAGCATACAGAGTAGCTACGTCAATATAGATATTGTCGAGGTCCGCGCCAACAGGCAAATAGAACACTGCGCCACGGTAAATGTTTGTGTTAGTATCTGCAGGAATAGTCTGCGCTACGGCAGGATTCACTGTAGCTGATGGTTGGTAAACAACCGCGTTCAGGTTTGGAATTCCATTTGAGTTTACAAACTGACCTGAAAAACCAGAATACGTGCTCGTACCCAGTGTGGTGTTTGAAAAGTCAAGGTCAACGTTGTTGACAAGTTGCGAATAGCCCACATTACGCAGAGGACCAAAACGTACATCACCCGATAAAATCGGACCATCGAAGGTTGAACGACCCATGATACTTCCTTATGCAAAAGAGCTTATATCAATCGTTGCATCGTCTGCTGGGGCAGTGGCGATATAAGCGAACACCCAGATGTGTTAATAATACACCTAAATCGCGCAACTGCAATACTTATACAGTACTATTCTATTAATTTAGTGTATTCGATCTATGGGTAAATAGTTATGCCACACAAAACTGAAGAAGCAAAGGCTGAATCTCGACGAAAGCATTATCAGAAACATAAAGAGCGAATAAAGATTGCGACAAAAACCTACAGACTCAATAAAAAATCAGCGTGGCAAGCGTATAAGCAAACTTTATTCTGCATAAAATGTGGTCAAAATCATCCAGCTACGCTCGACTTCCATCACATAGTACCATCCCCATCCAACAGAAAACTGCATTCGCTTGTACAACGCGGTGCATTTAGCCTAGTGCTAGATGAGATCAAAAAATGTATGGTGTTATGTGCAAATTGCCATCGAATCCTGCATCACAATGAGCATCAGGATAAAAAGAAAGCCAAAGGCCCATAAAAGAAAACCCACCCGTACTTGCGCAGAGGGGTGAGCCGTGTTGCAAAGCAAGCCCCGAAGGGCTGCATCTAGCCACCGAAGTAGCTAGAGGGGTACTTAGTACGAAGCGTAGATACCCAGTGGATCGGAGTACCCGAAGCTGTAACGCTCACGTGACTTATAACGTACGTTGCCCGTGTCAAAATCCCCATCCATTGAATTTTGCAATGGTGTGCGTTCAAACATTTTCAGGCCGTTAGGCACGTCAGTTGTCAAGAACCAAGCATTGGTTGCGGTCAAGAAGTGGTTAATTGTGTAACCCTCTGGAACCGAACCGTTGTTCTTGATTGCGTTGAGGTCGTTGTTGTTTGTACCAACGCGCAGTTCTGTTTCGAGCAAACGAGTTGCAACGAATTGGAGTGCAGGAGGGACAATCAACTTCTTTGGCTTAGCTGCGATCAGCAGGCCACGCTCATCAGTCCATGCGGCGATCTGAATGACAGCGTTTTCAAGCGCCGTTTCGTTCAAGTCTGCAGGGGTTGATGGTGTGTTAGCGTTAACGCCACCGTTAGTCAGAGGGTGTGAAGTGCTGAACAGTGACACGCCATCGCCGCCAGTATACTGGGCGGAAAAACCGTTGTTCAGAACCGCAGCAGCTTTGACCTGTTTGGTGTAAGCCATGGCACGAGCCAGACCTTTGGTGTAACGAGCCGACAACGAGTCATACAGGTTGTCTTCGATAGCTTCTTCAGTCAAGCTGAAGCCCAAAGCAATGGTTTCGTGGTTGTATCGAGCTGTCCATGCTTCCTGTGCATTGTCATACTGAATGGCTTGGCCTTCACTTTTGACTGGTGCGGCAGAAAAACCGGACAATTTTGTTTCTTCTTCGAATGAACGCTCAGAGGTTTCGATTTCATAAATCTCTTTGTGTTCTTCGCCGTAACGAGCATATTCCAGACCGAACAAGGCGTTCAAACCGGGAAGAAGCTCTTTAAGTAGCTGTGCGCGTGAAATAGCCATTATTAGCTCCTAATTAAGCGGTTTGAGTAGCTTGGTTCTGATAATACTCATGTACACCATGGTTGAATTTAACCAACACTTCGGGGTACTGGGTGAATACCAGAGTCGAGCTTGCAGGGATTGTTGAAGCTGTAGCAGCGACACCACCGGCGTTAACAGCGCCATACTGCGCGTTGAGAACAACAGAGGTTGCGCCGGCCGAAGCTGCGGTGCTGACATATGAACCGGTGCCAACATACTGATTGTTTGCAGCTAAGAAGCCCACTTCCGTGCCGACTGGCAAGGCGAAAGGCAGAGCGCTTGTGGTCAATGTGGTTGTACCGCTTGAATACGTTGCCGTACCAAGGTTAACCGCTGTATCACGAGCAATATCAACAATACGCCATGGAAGCGTTGTTGTGTTAGCAGCCGAAGATGCCAGCACAGCGTTTGACGAATCGCCAGTGTTGATGTTACCTGCCAGATCAGAAGCAGCAATGTTCAAACCGATCATAGCTGTAGCTGCAGAACCAATAGTTGAACCGCCCTGAGCTGTCACAACGGCAGCTTTAAAGACCGTGTCAGGATCATCAGTAACGATAGCAACTGCATCACCAGCTAAAGTCGAAGCAGGCCAAAACTGGCTGAAACGCTTTTGCTTAGTAACTGGGTCTGTAAAAGAACAACCAAGGAAAACACCAGTCAGACCATAACCGACAGCACCAGTGGAAGCAGAGCCACCAGTAGTCATAGCAAGACGTGTGATAAAACCGCGAGTAATCGCGACAACATCGCCGAAGAAAATATTGGTTGCGTAACCGTACTGAATAGGTAGGTTACGGGTCGAGCCTGCAAAGACTTGACCCCCAATAAGATTCAGCGGCTTAAACCCGTAAGGGGCTGGAACAATTGGATAAGCCATTTAAATCTCCATAAATTTTAAGAACCCTTGCCGAAGCTAGTAGAAGACCTACTTTCTTTAAAGATCGGCATGCGGGCATCGCTTTGACGCATAAGATTGTTGTCCACGGCTTCCATCTGTGATTTGGTTTGATTAGCAAAATATGCTTTTTCTTGCCGGCCAAATTCTTCTGGACGCTTGCAGAGCAGCAAACCACCGATTTCGATATTGTCTTTAAACCGGCTAGCGGGGTCAGACAGCATTTGAAATTTTGGTTGTTCGCTCAACTGTACTGGTTCCCATCCTTCCCTCTGCGATGCAGAGATATTGCGCGGATCGGCTACGTTTAACATTGAAACTCGCTTCCATTTATACTCGTACCCCGGTTGTTTATCTGGCTCAGGCAATAATTCTGCAGGCATCCACATTTGTGGGCGTTGCTGGACTGCACGAGTTTCGAGTTCACGAGGTATTTTGTTATCAGCCATTTTGGGCCTCCATTTTTGCGATTTCTTGCGCCATACGTTCTAGCGGGATCGAGTAGCGCTTAGCGTACTCTTGTTGTTTGAGCGACAGCCGAATTTTTTTCGGTGCGGTTGAGCGTGAGGCGGGAGCCACCACGGATTTTTGGCGATTCTGTTTTTGCGATGTTTCCGTGTCTGCTTCGATGTCATCAAAGTTTTCTGGAAACGCTTTGCGCATTGCAGAGTCGATTTTCTGGTAATACTCATCAGAACGTGTGTAGTCTAACCCATACTCGCGCACGAGTCTTTTATGCACACCTTCTGCGTAACCTGTCATAATTTCATGACCGTCCTGACGGAACCATTTATTCTGGTCTAGCCAACGTGAAACTTTTTCGTCAGCAGCGGTTGTTGGTTGAGTATATACAGGTTGCGGTGTTTCGCGCAAGGGGGCAGGTTTAAAATTATTTGCCTGCTCAATTTCCCGTTGGGCTTCCATCATTTCCTGCTGGGCTTCTGCAGCGGCAGCGGAATCACCTGTATCAAAAGCAGCCTTAAACTTAGCCTTAGCCGTACTCATAGCAATGTGCGCTAATGATTTCGACTTATCAATATACGCAGTTTGTCCAGCTTGCACGTACTCTTGCAGACGTTTGTTGTCTTCTGCCAACACTCTAGCAGTTTGCTCCAGCGCTAATTTCTCACGGAGCAAGGCTTCTGCTTTACGCCGCTCATCGTGGCTTTTATGCGTCAACTCCTTCATCCGTGTCTGGACTTTTTTGCTGTACTCGTTGAGCTCGTCATCCGTAGGATCAGCAATTTCACGATCTAAAGGCTTGCGGCCTTTATCTTTATCCGGGGTGTCGTCAACGATTTCAATTTGAATACCCGGCTCAGTTTCCAGATCGAGCTCGACCTTATTTGGAACGTCATCAGATTGTTCATCTGGAAACTTATATGGTTCGTTCATGGTTTACTCCTATTTGCGTTTGATACCACGAGGATCATCAACTGTACCCTCAACTGTATCTTCGTTAATCATGCGGAACTCGCGCCCGTGAATTACTAAGCGGCTACCTGAATTGGGGCGAACCAATACAAAATCACCTACTTTGCACCAAGGTCCTGATGGATACCGGGTTTTATCCGTGTAGCAATCTACACCTAGCGCCACAACAAACAGCACTGTAGTTAACGTTTCTTCGATCCGAACCGTCTCGTCAGCTTTAATCAAACCGCTTTCATACTCTTTTTCCATCTCTGGAATCGCGCATAAAATTTTCCACCCTGATGGTCTAGGGAGTTGACTTGCTTTTTCCTCTGCCGAAGCTTCGGGGCGGTACGTGCCCACTACCTGTGGGTTATTCGGATTTGACCCGATTAAGATTTCACTCATCGTCGTTTTCTTCCTGTTGTTGCCTGAGGTCAAGCAAGTCTCGCTCTGCGTAAGCCAATCCCTCTATTACCCCGCAAAGTTTTTGGTACTCACCAAAATCACTACAGCGACCGGCTGATATTGCATCAGCTAAGTCGTTCATGCGTTCACGAATTTTCTTACGTAGAACGTCGAGTTGGTCCATTATTCGCTATCTCCAGTCGTGGGTTTTTGCATTGCAGCAAGCTCTTTGTTAGCTTCATGCTCTGCGGCTTTAACATTTACTTCGTGTATACGGCCTTTGGCGTCGCCGATGTGCTTGGAACCTACATCCACAGCTTTTTGGACAGTCTCATGCTCATGTTGTTTGTGTTGCTTTATCATGTCCAGCCCCATGCGCACGCCCTCCTTGTGCTGGTCCATAGCTGCCTTTTCTTGTGCTTGCTGCGTCTGCAAGCCTAATTTCAAACCATCCCGGTGCTGCTCTGCAGTTAACCGATCGCGATCAAGTTGTATCTTGGCTTGTGCAACCATGGCTTCGACTTGCGCCTGCTGGCCTTTGATCTGAACCTCTTGCGCCTTGATCTGGAGCTCTTGCTGCTGCATCTGAATGATTGGGTCTTGGGCCTGCTGCTGGGCCTGCTGCTGCTTAGCTTCTTGCGTATGCTGCTGAACTAATTGCTGCGAGACTTGTGCAGCTTTCATTGCAATCTGATCGGCTACTTCTGGTGGCAGAATATGTTTTGCATCTGGCATCGCCATACCCATTTGCTGCTCCATCGTGACTTTGTACTCCATCGCGACGTGTTCAGTAATGTGTGCATGCGCTGCGGCCATCAAGGCTTGCGCCTGTGGGTTTTGCCCCATGATTTGCATCATCTGCGGGTCTTGCATCGCCGCCATATGGACTGCAATATGCGCCTTGTGATTTTGTTCGACAAACGCTTTGACGGGTTTACTCATCAAAATGTTCATATTTTCTGTCACTGGGTCAATTGGCTTGAGGTCATCCTCAAGCGGTACAAGCTTATCTGCGTCTTTGATGTTCAACACATCTAGCATCTGACGGTGTAAGCGCGGCAGATCATATATCTGTGGTGCCATCTGCGCTAACTGGATAACTGCTTGGTATTGGACAACTCGTTGCGCAAGCGTTGATGCGTTGGGATCACTAACCGGAATGATTTCGACATAGCTGTAGTCGCTCTTGCGTGCGCGACGTGGTGCTTTTTCTGGATCGTAGTCATACTTGCCACTGGTATTCTTCAGGATAATCTTGGCGAGAAGCTTTAACTCTTGCTTCATAGCGAAGTGCATCCGTGCTTGCACGGCAGACATGACTTTCAGATTGCGCTCAATCAGGGCAAGCGTTGTACCCACTGGGGCATTCGCGCTCATATCACTGATTTTCATATCAGGAGCCGCAGCAAACTTCTGTGCCTCCTCGACAATAATGCCCCGCAAGCCTAACAATACTTGGCTTGGTTCCTTGTAGGGTAGGGGCATGATGTTGTCGCGCAGTGCACCCGACGATACATCTACATCACGGAATTCACCCGGAGCGATCGGCGTATCATCGCCTTTAATTCGCAGCCCACGTGTCTTCATACCTCCGGGCAAATTAGATAGCGTGCCCGAATCCACCAATTGGCGAGTGATGCTTGTTGCGCTTTTTGCGGAGTTTCCAACCAAGTGCAGCAGGCCCAATCCATATGCGCCGTAGCCGGGAACATACTGGTAGTGCACAAAATACTGTTCTGCTTGTTTGAACTGACCATCGTTGACCTTATCCATCGGGTCCCAGTTACGGTAGATCGACAGAACCTTACCTGTATCTTTCACGATGGTGATGACATAGGGCAACCCTACCCGGTCCTTGTCATCTTCTTCCTCATCCTCATCATCAAACCCCGGTATGCGACACTGGACCTGCATCTCCAAGATAAGTGGACGGTCATCAAACGTAGCCACGTAACCTACTTCACGATCCTTGGCATTCTGGATCGGGTCACTTTGAATGGACGCCATGGCGTTAACATCTACGTCTAAGTAGTACCCAGACTCCTGAAGCTTTCTGATTTGATTGGGGGTCTTGCGCATTCTGTGGGTGATACGCTCACACATCGAAATTTCAGATGTGCCGTACGGCAGGATTACATCCTCAGGTGGGATGAACATAGATGTCTGGCGACCTAACTCCGGATCGTAATACACTTTTTTGAATGCCGAACCTGCGATTACCAATGTCCACAGCATGCGCTCGTGCTCAGGACGATACTCTTTCATCACTTCGGTGAGCTCATAGTTCATGTCCATTTCAACCCGTGCAGCGGCTTGGGTCTTAGCAGGTGTTACGTCCCCAATGATTTTCGTGCGCACCGGACCTGCTGCGGGGAATGTTTCCATAATAGCTTCGGCTTGGAATCGCACTGCGGCTTCGGCAATGATAGGCGAGTGAACACCACATGCTCCGGGCCACGGCTCTGTACGCTCCTCGTAACGCAAACCCAAAAGTTTAATGCCATCAGTGTACGTTTTCTCCCATTCTGCACGGCTACGCAAGTCATTTTCGTAATCCTCGATTAAGTCTCCTGCAAGTAGCGACAGCGCACCGTCACTTAAATATTCAGCTAGGTTTGCATCAAACGGTATGCCATTCTCATCAGGCACTTTGTCGCCCGGAACAATCGTAATCTCTACCGAACCATCATCTAGCGTGACACGATCGGGGTTTTCAATCTCCAGTTCCATCTGTGGTGCGTCGTCGCGCTCATCACCCATAATACCTAGCGGGGCTTGGTTCAAACTCTTGTCGATAGCCATAATAATTCCTTATATACTCTTTGAACCACCAATAATCGGTTTATCTATTAACCCACCTCTATTAAGTAGCCCAAGCTTGTTTTTAAGCTTATCCATAACACTTGGTTCAGGTGCAGGCTTACGATCTTCAGGTTGGCGTGTGTAGGGCGGTAAATCTTTTGCATCGAGGCGTGATTGTCGGAGCCCAGTTAGCGCATTATACGTCTCACGTTGTGCAGGGGTGGTAAGAATATTTTCTCTTACATATGGGTCATCTGTAAAACTTTTGTTGTGTTTAACTTCCCACGGGGCAATTGATGCAAGCTGCTCACTCAGCAAGTGCGGGTACGTACTACCGTATGTTTTTTTTGCATTTTTACTGAAATATGCGTTATCAGGCTCTACCCCCCAATTCTTTTTTAAATAGCCAGCGTGTTCTAGTAACCTATCTACTACTTTGTGTCTTAGGTCTTCTGGTTTAGTTGAAAAAGATTGTGTGGTGTCTCCAGAAATTAACTTATCCCACTCTGTATTAATATTTCTTCCCGATTGTTGCGCTAACCCATGCTCAATTTCGTGACCTATTACATTCGGATCTTTTGGGTCAACCGCAATGAATGAGCTTCCCGGAATATCTTTATCATGTGCTGAAAAACCGCCAAGCGTTGTGCCATACAAGGGTGGGAGAGACGCAATACCTTGATTACGGCTATCTAACCCATATTGTGTATACGGTAGCTGCTCTTTAGGTATTTGTTCTAATTTATCGGCGGTTATACCTTGACGTTTAAGGTCGGGACGATCAAACACCTGCATAATACCGCCAGAAAGTTGTGAAGCATCAAATTTTTCGTCCGCCATATAAATCCTTAATAATAAGCCGCAACTCTAGGTCGCATTATTTCATCTGGGGCATCTGAGCCCAATCGGATAAACCCACCGCTACGAAACCGGGCCATCGCCATAGATACGCAGTCAACCATGTCATCATGTTCTGATGCAGGAAACGCTGCAACTTGCTCTACAACTTCTTCAGCCCACTTGTACCCTGCGGGATACCACACCATGCCAGACCTAAATATATCTGATATTGCATTTACACGCGCTATTTTATCGCCTGTTCCCCGATGTGGGGTAAATTCTTGCACCGGAATACCCATGCGCCGTAATTCTTGAAACAGCGGGGTGCCGTTGGATTTCTTTTCCACGATAAATGTGTCGGGTTCCCACTCTTTATACTCGCGCAGGGCCAACTCTTTGAGTTCTGGGAATTCTACTCGCACATTAATGGCATTGAGCAAGATAATATGCGTGGCATCCTCAGTGAATCGCCCGTCGCTGAACACGCCCCATGTCAAAAGCGCCGTAAAGTCAGCCCGGTTGTTAGTTTCTGCTGCGGCATCGAGCGACATAATGATGTAGTCACATGAGGGCGGGCTATCTTGCTCCCATTTACGCCACCATTCGCGCTTAATTAGCGCACCTTCCTCGGCTGTGGGGTTCTGCTGATACTGGGCGTTCCATTGGAACAGCGGCATTGACGCTTTTGTGCGGTGTAATGCTTCCAGATCGTAGAATTCAGGCCAAAGCGCCCGCTCATCATCGGTATTTTCGTTAAAAATAGCCGGAAATTCAAACAATTCGTACTGATCAGCTAAGTCAGTACGTGTCATATCTTTGGCGAGCTTGCCAATCAGGTCATTCGGATGCCATCTCGTGTGGACAATAGCCACTTTACCCTGTGGCATAAGACGCGTTCGTGCGCCATACGTAAACCATTCATACACTCTGTCAAAAACGTCATAATTTCCACCCAACACATCTTGTTCTGAAAACGGATCATCGACAATCAGGAAGTGCGCACCGCGCCCCGCAAGAGCCGAACCCACACCGCAGGCAAAATACTCGCCACCCATATTAGTGTTCCATCGGCCGGCCGATTTCGAGTCTGCTGCCAGTGTTACCGCTGGAAAAATCTCTTTGTACGGCGCACAATCTACGATGTTACGTACCTTACGGCCAAAGTCTACGGCCAGATCACCCGTGTGCGACACCATCAGCACTTTCTTATCAGGGTTTCTACCAAGATACCACGCCGGGAAATAAATTGAAACCATCTGCGACTTGCCATGGCGCGGGGGCATGCTGACCCCAATACGATCTTCCTCACCACGCTCCATCTTCATGAGCAAATCCGCCAAGCGGCGGGTGTGACGACCTACTTTAAAGTTCGGGTCCATCGCTTTGCAAAACTCAAGCAAGTCATCGTGACAAGCCTGCGCACGTTTTCGGCGTTCTAGTTCTTCGAGCGCATCAAGTACTTCGGTCAGTTCATCTGGGCTAAGCAGGTGAAGGTTAGTTTGCAACGCGTTGAGTTCTGGCTCAGTTAGCATTTGGGATGATTGCGTCTTCAATCGGTTGTGATTTACCCAAACCCATAAGTCGTGCAAGTTTGTCGCGTACTTTGGTCTCTAATTCCTGTGCAGTCTGATGGCGTACTGTGACTTCTGTGCGTTCGGTAAATAACCCAACCTCACTAATTTTGCCTAGCAGCTCAAGCGCTCTGATGCGGTTTTTGTTTCCGGGAGCAGCTTCTTCCAAGAGCCCGTTAGTCACGAACATGCGAATCTGTGTTGCAGTCTCAACGACCTCATGATCATACTCAGCAATCAAGGAGCGCAAGTAGGTCGCAGTGGCAGAGCGCTGTACGTCCGCAGGGGCAGAGAAATTACGTAGCACATCCCGTGCTATACCGATGTCGGTCTTTGTCGCAGGTTCCGGATTACCAAACTCAGCCACAAATTGGGCTGAGCTAAACATGGCTTTTGCAGCGGCGTGGACATCCGCAGGATTCGTAATCCCATGGCCAACTGGCATGCTAAGTTCTGGAGTAAGCGATATATTCACTACGCACCTCTTAAGGCGTTATGGACGTAGTATACCAAAAATTTTTAAAAAATAAAATTCGTGTTGGCGTACAAACCGAACCGGGGGGTGTTCTGTGTGCTTGGTGGGTTTTGGTCTTCGTTCTTCTGGAATACAGTGCATACGGCAGGAGGGTCTTGAAGTCACAAAGGAGGGTCGGGGGGCGGTAGGGTCGGCGTGATCGGGCTATGCTAAGCCAGATTTAGTGCGCCAGAATCCGCCAGACGTTACGTAATATATAAAGCCAACCAAGCTCATAACGTTATGAGGTCAATACACAATCGTATGATTACAGTTGACAATCAGTAATGAATGCGAATATAATTAGTTATCAGTCGGGAATCACTCGCTGATTTAAACAAACAATCACACAAAGGAAATACATCATGACAACCAAGAAAACCCCATCGGTATCATTCGACACAGCTGCTCAGATCACTAAGATTGCAGAGGCAATGGTATCTGTTGCCAAGTCCGCCGATACAATAGAAGCACTGGTCAAACCCTTTCGTGACGCTAAAGTCATCATTGGCACAGTAAAGCAGGACTGTGCGCTAGCTCTGCGGTTCCAAGCAGTATTTGATGCAGCTAACATTAGTATTGCCACCCGTGACAATTATTTGAGCGCTGTTCGCTACTCAATCAACAACGGTACAAAATTTCATTTCAACCCTGCACAGGTCAAAGCTCGCGAAAAGGCCAAAGCCGCTAAGATCACAAAGCCAGTTGATGCCGCACCAAGCGAAGCAGACATCGAAGATATACCAAGCCCTGCCGGACAACCCGCGACAGCACCCAAGCGCTTACTGAACCAACCTTCAGATGTAATCAATGCCGTGGTCGTGGCACTTACTAATGTGCGGGCGAGCAGCACTCAGGAATCATGGAACCAAGTGCTAGTGCTAAATCCGGCAATTGCGCAATTCCTCGATCGCGCGGCCGGGGTATGGAAAACACCTCCCGCAATAGCCATGACCGATACGCAACCTGCACCAACCAAAAAAGTACGCGCACCTAAAAAGTAAAATCCAATACTCTACCCGCCCCGCCTAGTGCGGGGTTTTTTGCGCCCTGATTTTATGCCCGCCTCGTCGCGGGCTTTTTTGCGCCCTGATTTTGGCACGCGAGGCGGGAACTATCCTATAGATGCGGCAGCACCAAGCCGACCTCATAACGTTATGAGGAACTATCCTGTAGTAGCAGCAGCACCAAGCCACAATCGCCCCAAGAACCGCATGAAGCAGTATCGGCAGCAACAACATCCGCACCAGCTAAGGCTTTCCAGCCCGTTTCAAATTTCCTAAAGTGAATCTACAGAATCCATAATCGTAGATGGAAATATTGCAGCTATAGAACACCATAACGCACACAGCATCAAAGTTTGTTCCAATGTTCCAGCGTGTTCCAGCATGTTCCAGAACACGCCAATAGCCAACATAACGCGTATAGCGCACATGGGGTAAGATGGCAGCCACTAAACACAGGATTTTGACTGTTTTCTGTGTTTGTTATTTGTTTATATATATAATATATTTATAGTAGTAGTAGTAGTTAGTCTGTTCCAGCAGTTGCACTATGGGAAAGTGGGGAGAATGCTAAATAACCCTAAACTGCAAAAGCACTTATTTAGCCTTTTTTTCCCAGAGTCATTCAAAAGTCTGGAACATTGGAACACGGCCTTAAAATCGCCCGCAAACCCGCGCCAACACTCATTCTAGCGTGTTCCAGAATGTCAAGTTTTTTTGGAACACGCAGAACACGCCAAAACAGCTATACAACACAATACCCACAATATCCTAAATACATCACACACTTTTTCCCCCATCTATAAACTTCACTCCCGCCGATTGCCAAAAACACCCCAAAACACCTAAAACTTGACATTGCCAACCCCTTCAAAACTTGGCAAACTACACCACAAAAAACCCATAATTTGGCTCAGAACATGATAAACTACACCTAGAATGTACCTAATATTCCACAACCATAAACCGGAAAAATACCATGATTGACTTCAATGAAGCCCTAAAAAAGCTAACCGACTCGATGGGCGATGTAAAACCCGCACCCACAACCCCAGAGCAGGACGCCGAAAAGCGTGCCAAATACGAGGCCGAACAAGCCGACCGCAGAGCCGTACTGCGCGGATTACGTAACGCCATGCGTGATGAGTGCGAACGATTCAATGCTACATATCGGATGCAACCCCAGAAACCCGACACGCAAGCCACACCGCCCACTGCGCACCTATTTGCCCACAATACCGAATTGGTAGTAAAACGTGAATCCCTGCGATTAACCCAGATTGAATGGGGCGCATTGGAGGTGCAGGCTGGGTATGATATGCACACAGTTGCGCAGCATATTAGTGTGATTGTGCGCAGGCACTTGCGCAAAGATGTGGAAACTATCCTAAAAAGTAGCGAAGCTAAACGCCCAGTAGGCCGACCACCAGCGCAAAAAGCACCGATGCACTTAGAACCATGGACGCCCGCTATATGGGAGGACGAGTTAGAGACATGGCACGGGCAGGCGGCAGAGCGTAACCCCACATACACGCGTGCTGAAGTGCGTGTGGCACATGACCTGTACCTAGAAACACTGTTTGCGCACTTGCAGCGCGTGGGATTTCCGCATCCGTTCAAGGCAGGGTTTACAGCGATATAGGGCTTGACAATGTAAAGGTTTTAGGCTATAATAGAGGTTAAGTAGGGAAAGCGCATGGCCTACCTGCTTAACGCACCCAGTGCACCGAACCTCATAACGTTATGAGCATACATAAACATACAGATAAGGAAATATCATGTCATACACATCACACCGTACCGCGATCTACAACACCACATCCAGCCCTGACTTATTGAATACCACGTTTGCCCAGCGATCATCGTATTACGACTATTCGTACACCATGGCAGGTGACGTCGTTGCCACAAAGCGCTATCATGTATTTCCTCAACCTGCCATTGTGCGTGTGATGAGTATATTTGCGGAGCATCGTAGCTGGTATAGCCGCGAGATGCAGCGGGCAGGGCTGCACCATGTGATTGAGCGTATTTTGCGAACTCCTGAGCTTGCCCAATATTTAACCGACTGGCGCGAGATGCTGCTCGAATACCCACACACAGCAGACTTGGACGGTACAAAAATTGCTTACACCGAATCAGATGCCAAAGGTATTGCTGACCGTCAGACTGTCACATCACTAGGTAAATACGTCAAACGCCATGCGCCCAATATGCCCGACCATGTGCTGCGTGATCTGGTAGCGCTAAGTATTACTTCGGTTGAGTTGGTGTATGACCTTGCCAGTATGATCGAAGCGGTGCAGAATGGTCCGAAGTCTTGCATGCAGTCAAGCCAATGGCGTACCGATACACATCCCTATCGGGTTTATGATCCCAAGTATGGCTGGCATATGGCTGTGAGCCGTGCAGGAGGGGAGATTGTAGGACGCTGCCTGTGCTTGACGCATGAGGGTGAAAAGATGTTTGTGCGATCGTACAAGCAGCATCCACGTGATGATGGTTATTCACAAAGCGATGAGGGCACGAACGCATGGCTTGTCCAGCGAGGCTACACACATGATAGCGGCTGGCCTGAGGGGGCGCGGTTGGCATGCATACAGGACGGACAGGATTATGTGCTGCCCTATATAGACGGTGACGCGTCGAAGTGTACTGATCAGGGGGGTTATCTATGTATCGACAGTGATGGTGACATCGACGGGTGCCAGATCAATGGGTATGCAGAGAATACCAGTAGCGTAGTAAGCTGCGACGACTGTGGCTATAATTTTGATCCAGAAAATGAGGGAACATGGACGCTCTATCACGAAGACAATCACGTATGCGATAGCTGTTTTGAAAACTATACCCAAGTTGTGGGTAGGAATGGGTATGAGTATTACGTACACAATGATGACGCTATGCATTGCGTATCAGATGGTGTGTACTACGACATTAACTACCTTGGCACTAACGATGTGGTCTATATCGACAGCGAAGGAGAGTACTACAAAACAGATGATTGCACCCTGCTTGTTGATACGAATGAGTACGTATTGACCACAAACCTAGATGATGATGAGTACGTATGCGTCAATGAGGATGAGGATTTGTACGCCATGCGTGATAATTGCTGGCAGTGTGTGGGTACAGGTCAGTGGTATTTAACTGTTAACTATACGCCCGTCATCGGTGCAGACGGCAAGACGTACCACGTGGATGCAGTGCCGGAAGTAGTAACAGAGTAATCTCATAACGTTATGAGGACAGCAGTAACCCCCATGTATACCGCATGGGTATATACACACATAAAGGAATTATATGAACATCACCAAAGAACGCATCGCATTTGTAGCTAACTTCTTTTCCTATATGCGCCCAGAAAACGGCGCTGGACAAACATGGTTCGAGCAACGCTACATCCTGACTATACCTAACACATGGAAAGATGCCGCAGGCAACATACACCTAGACTTACGCCACGACAAGACTAACCGTACCCTATTTGTTGCGCACACTGATACCGTGCATCGCAATGACGGACGCCAAGTCCCTATGATTACTGGGCATATGATGACGTGCGATTTGACGGATACCATTGCTACGTGCCTAGGTGCAGATGATGGTGCAGGTGTGCTGGTGCTACTACATCTCATACACAATCGTATACCTGCGTACTATATATTTACCCGAGGCGAGGAGCGCGGCGGCATCGGTGCAAACTTTCTGGTCAAGACTTATCCGCAACTGCTGGGGCAATTTGACCGTGCTATTGCCTTCGATCGTAAGGGTACATCGTCTGTCATCTCGCACCAAGGCTGGGGTAGATGTTGTTCCGATACGTTTGCCGATGCGCTTAGCGAGCTACTATCCTC
>Ga0214192_1000193_pt1 | contig 38225 bp, 15 predicted proteins | sample TroBogEpilimnion_44_FD_153030 | JGI IMG/M metagenome (GOLD analysis project Ga0214192, IMG submission 153030) | Freshwater microbial communities from Trout Bog Lake, WI - 29JUL2008 epilimnion | ecosystem: Environmental > Aquatic > Freshwater > Lake > Epilimnion/Euphotic zone | place: Trout Bog... | reverse complement strand
CCGCCGATGCCTGTTCCTAACAAGCCGGCAATCGCGCCTTGGATAGCATTATAATCATTGGCGGCAATATTTGTTCCTACACCTGACATCTAATTTCCTTTAGTGGTTTATTTATTTTTATAAGATCACACATTCGACCAATTTGATCTGATCATATGATGCATCTAAATTATCTTCTAATGCTATAGCGAATTGATTATTTCCAGGACAATCTGTTACCATCCCCGGAGTCATTGATAAAGAAAATCCTACTCCTGTTGCGGCTGGATAAATTAAATCACCTTTAGCACATGGTCCTAATAGCTTAACTGGGACACGTCCCTTTAACGCTACATAAACTCCGCCCTCTAAATCTCTATTCATCATATAAGCTGGATTTGTACTTATGACACCTATTGAGTAGCTTGCAAAAGTAGATGCTGTAATTTCTTTTTCGCCGCCAACACATACAACTGTTCCTGGCTCATAATCTGCATCTGGTAGATATTTTTCTGCTAAGTCAGCATATTGTGCTGATGTAGCTGTTCCGTTAAACAAATTAGCGTAAACATTTGAGCTACTATCTCTAGCTACAATCGTGCCAGGTGTTGCAGATGTACTAGCTGTTACATATACGTTGTTTACATTAAGTGCATCTGCTTGCTGTGCAGTTCCCCAATGATATGTACCATATACGTTTTGCCAAGGTAGCTGTGCAGATCCTAAATTAGCAGTAGTATTACCAGGTGTAACACTATTACCATTTAAAATTAACGGAGTTATTGTTGATCCTTGAACTAGTGTCTGGAACTGGATTGTTGATCCATTAATGTTTTGTATAGTAGGAGTTGTTTGACTTTGATTGTATATCGCTAGTTTTGAAATTGGACTACCTACTGTAAATCCAGTATCACTAAAGTTAACTAACGAACTAAATTGCGGAGTACCTGTGTTTAACACAAAGTTACTAATAGGATATCCGCCTAATTTATCAGAATTAGTAGCTGTTCCCCAAAAACGTTGGCTACTTGAAGTAACTCCGTTATTTGCATTAAGAGTATATTGAAGGGTAACACCTTGTTCTATTACATCAAATCCGGTAATCGGATTAGTTGTAGAATTTAAAGTAAATGGAGCATCGCTTCCTGCGATCACAAATACAGTGTTTCCGTTAACAATACCTTGTATAATTGCATGGCTAGTATTATTAGTATCTAATACACTAACTGATTGCATTTGAGTTGTGCCAGCACCTGTAACTTCTTGCGGCCCAATTAGAGTAAATGTACTACCTGTCCATGCGTATAACTGATTACTTTGAGTGTTAAACCAAAAATCGCCTTGTGTTAATCCTGACGGTGCGGTAGATGCTGTTTCTGCTCCGCCGGTATTACGGAATTGAGTACCATCCCAGAACTTTAATTTTTTATTACCGCTGTCAAACCAAATTTGTCCAGCTAGAGGATTTGCCGGACTTGAAGTATTAGCAAAATTCTCCAATAACCAAACAAAATTATCATTTTGCGCTTGACCATAACCGGCATAGTTTTTACCGATTAAGGTAAGATCAGTACTAGTATCGACAGTGCCGTCTGCAACTGTTGCTAAAAGAGTGCCGTTATAGTGATTAATTGTATATGACATGGTTGTCGCTCGTCCTTATTTCAGTGTATTTATCATAGTTTGAGCTGTTAGAAGGTTCCTAACCCTACTCGCTTCCATGTATTTGTAGCTGTACAAACGTAGATAAAACTAGAATCCCATGCTATTTGTCCGGCAGCTCCTGCAGAAGAACTAGTAGCTGGTGCGTTGCCCGATGCTATTCTAAACGATCCATTGACATCTAACGTGGCTTGCGGCAAGTTACTAGAATTAAATCCATTTATCCCAACTTTTAAACTAGATCCGTTTATATAAAATGCCTGTGATGCAGAGCCGTTTGGATCAAGTGTAACTTGGAAATCTTGATTAGTTATCTTACTTTGTATTTCAAATGTGCTATAGTTTGTGTTAACTACGGTGTAGCCGGCAGTTCCTAACTTCAGGGGTGTAGCATTTGCTATTGATAAAGTCCCGATAGTTTGTGAATCTGCGGTTGTTGATAAAAAACTGTTGGCATTTTTTAAAGATCCGTCAGTTGGGGATAACAAGTAATTTGCCTGACTCACAGGAACATTGAACTGTATGCCACCATATGTACTAACATTAAAACCAATCTGTAGTGTTCCATAAATTGCAGACATTTGTGTAGAAGTTACTGTTGCATTGGTGCTTACTAGGTATTGTCCTACTCCGCCGTTAGCTGTTATGCCGTTAACTGTTAGGCTAGTAATAACTGTATTAGGAAGAACACCGTTACCTGTAATAGTCTGTCCAACTGCTATAGTATTAGCCGAGGTCGAAGTCACAGTTAATACTGTACCTGACTGACTTGCAGTAATTGTAACAATATCAGTAAATCCTGTTATAGAACCTGCTGGCGTAAAAGATTCTTTAGCAAAAATACCCATTAGCGTATTGGCTACATAAAGAGAAACAATAGTATGACTTCCCCCTAACGTATCTAAAACTGTACTAACTATAAATCCTGATTGCCCTTGTGCTTTTGTATAAGCAGGGCCTGCTAACGTAGTTTGTGTACCATCGTTAAAATACAGCTGACTCGTAGTACTATTAATCCATAGTCCGCCTGTAGTTAGGCCGCTTGGCGCTGTTCCAGATACAATAGTATTACCAGTCGGAGTAAACGATGAACCGTTGTACACTTGTAGCAAATTTTGACTAGTATCATACCACAGTTGGCCTTTAAGAGGATAATTAGGCTGACTAGTATTTGCAAAATTTTCTAATAATTTTACAAAATTTTCATTTATGAACACTCCGTAGCCCGAAGTATTTTGTCCTACTAGTGTTAAATCTGTAGAAGTTTGATTTATAGTACCATTAGCTAATCCGCCAGGTACTAGAGTCGTTCCATTAGTTAAAAGAATTGAATATGTCATTAGCTTAGTCCTGCACCAGTAAAGATTATATAGTTAACAGCCATAAAAGGATTTATCAAGTTTACACTATCACCTGTACCGCCTGTAGTCATGTCCCATGTTGTTTTCAATCCATAACCTGTTCCGCTATTAGAAATACTATATCCTTGTTGAGCGTTACTGTCTGATACACCGCCATTGACTCCAGGAGCATAGTATTGAGCTACATTATCATTTAATGAGTGTCTATGTTGTGGAATCTGTCCAACTTTTAGCACAGTACCGTCAGTTCCGCCAGTTGATCCTAATATAGATGCCGGTGATTGGTTATCGTGAACTGTTATAACAGGTGATGTGCCAAGCTGTCCTCCAGTATTAACCGCTTGTCCGCTTAGATTAACAGCTTGGGTGAATCCTGCAATATTACCATAGTTGTTCATAGTAGTTACGCCTAATGGCATACGACCTCGCATGTCTGGCAGAGCAAAAGTATTCACTCCTTGCAAACTACTCTGCGCTTTATAAACATAACCGATAGCTAAAAATAACTGATTATAGGTTGCAGTACTAATTTCACTACCATCACATAATAGCCATCCTGTAGGAACTGCTGAGACCGGTCCAGCAAATGGCATCATAACGCCAGCTGGGATAGCAAAAATGCCTACTCCGGATAAGAATGTCTGTCTTGTCATGCTAACAAGATTAGAAGAACTTGTATTAGTTTGTAATACTAATATTTGATCAGTTGCTGAAGTCGAAGTAGCCGGTGTTTTTCCCGAGATCATCGAGTTACTAACTAAAGTATTCAATGTTGCGGCACCAGAATTGCCTGTGAAGTTAACCGGAGTAGTTGTAACTACGTCTCCAGTAATAGAAAATTGTGTAGCATTTTGCAATGCCGTTGCTGTACCGCTAGCGTTACCTGTAACTGATCCTACAAAAGTTCCAGTAAAACTTCCAGTAAATGTATTAGCGTATATATTTCTAAACGGTTGGCTAGCAGATCCTATATCAAATAAAGGAACTGATGATGAAGAAGCAGGTAATAAGACAGCTCCGCCACTTGTTCCAGAGCCAACTGTCACTACTCCCTCGACTGCTAAATTACCCGATGACGTAATATTAAGAGATGTAGTAATTCCGCCTGTTGGACTAGCTGTTAGTACTGTATTTGGTAGTGGACTTGCGCCATCGGTTATTACTAATCCCCCAGCTGTTCCAGAAATACCAGAAGTTATAACACCTGCTACACTAAGAGCTGATGATGGACTTATATTACCTGGACCAATTCCTACGTATCCTGAAGGATCCATATGGACTAATGTATTACCGTTTACATTAAATTCAACGCTATTGGTAGTACTCTTAGAAAAGAATGTATAAGCTGTTGTTCCTTGAGAAATATTAAAACTTAAATCAGTTCCGATACTTAAACCGCCAGCATTTCTAATGTTTAATACACTATTCGATGTACTAGTTACATCTGACCTTAAGAAATTAGCGGCTGGTACAGTTGTAGACCCAACTAGTAGATTATTAGCAACATCAGCGGTTCCCCATATAGTAGCAGAATCCTTTGTTAAACTATTTGAATATAAATTTACACCTTCCTTGATTACCGAATATCCAGTGATGCTCGACTTAGGAGTAAATGCATCTTTACTAATTATTGCAATTCTATAAGATATATTATCTGTAGAACTAGTTACATACATTGAAATTACAGGATGACTAACATTCGAAGTATCAACTATAGATTCTACTATCGGTCCTGTTTGTAATCCTGCACTATAAGTAGGTCCTACTAATAACCAGCTTGCTCCTGAAAATAGATACAATTGACTGTTTGTAGTGTCTACCCATAAATCACCGGCCACGCTTGCAGATACGCTTGGTTGGTTAGCCGCTGTTGCTTTTTTCAATGCGCCTGCTTCTACCCATTGTGTCCCGTTATATACTCTAAGTATATTGCTACCAGATGCAGTATCATACCATAGCTGACCTTGTACCGGATTAATGGGGGCAGTAACATTAGCAAAATTTTCTAATAGATGTAAAAAATTTCCTGCAATAACAGGACCGTATCCTGAATAATTTTGTCCTACTAGCGATAAACTAGTTTGATTATTTAGGGCACCGTCTGCAACTGTAATTGGAGGTTTTGCAGGATTAGTTGAGTCTGTAAATGAAACTGTATATGTCATCTATAGCCCCTTAAACATTTACTAAGCCGGTAAGGCTTTGAATTCTAACTGTATAGTCGATTTGAATTAAACGATTAAGACTTTTTAACACAGGATGGAATATTACATGTGTTAATAATAAATTATTTCCTGTCGGACTATAACTTTGCAGTCCTAGCTCGTCAAAAACAAATGTTGTTTCGCCGTTAACTGTTGTATCGTAAGCGGCTTGTCCGCTCGGCTCACCGTAATCTAATAAACAAGTAACAAATATATCACTATAGTTTGTTCCTGTTACGTGACGAACTTCTGTAAAATTTCGAGTCGAATCCATATTAGTGCTAGCTGTTCCATCGACTACTTTTGTATAAGTTTGATTATAAAGGCTAGCATTAGTTCCGCTAGTATTCGGAGTCAAATATGTAATAATTCCTGTAGGATCAATGCTTGTGCCTCCATTTCCAAAGGCCATTTGATAAATGTAGCCTTTGCCATTGTTAATCATGGTATTAGCTAGAGCAATACTCATGTTTTCATAATGGATAGCGTTACGCTTATTGATATAAACTTCCTTAGAAACGGGATCAAAAATCTTGATGTGCCCTTCTATATGGATTCCTGTTGCGTCTTTTGTCTGCATAATTGACTCTCTTTATCTTATATTTATCAATGCTTATAATGTGCTAGTTTTATCGAGCACCTGTTGTGTTTCTTGGATAAGCAGATCCCGAAGAGGGTCTGAAACCATAATTATTTTTAGGAAATACACCGCCTGTGCGCACTAGTTGATATATCGATGTGCCTACTGGAGGCCCTAATCCGGTCACACAGTCCCAACCGTTAGTGCCCGCATAGCCGCTAGTAATAACGCTGTTGTTAGTACCAACTAATATATCAAAAAATGCACTTGGATTATTATAAGCAATAGTATTCCAATCTGGGCTAGAACGTCTTACGCCGGTTAATTGCATATATCTAGCTAGCATCCCTGCTAGCACCGGGCTAGAAAGACTAGTTCCACCTGCACCGCTAATAGACCCATTAAAATAATAAACGTATACATTCATCGGTGCTGAAATATCCGGAACTCCACGCATAGTAAGCGTTGTAGCACTACCTTGTACTCCGTTAGTAATCGGGATATAGGTTAGATTTTTTCCTGTTTGAAATGAAGGAAGTCCAAAAAGAGTACTAACGCCGCCGCCACCACCCCATTTACCACTGTTGAAACTAGCATCTCTGTTATCGTCGGTTTCTGTTGAACGAGCATTTTGGCTAGTTAATGTTAATTTTGTTCCCCCGACTGATAACACATAAGGACTTGATGCAGGATAACATGCAACTAATGATGAACCCGTCGTTCCTAATGTACTTCCCCAATCTCCCGATGCGGCTAGTACTGCAATTTTGGCATTGGCTGCGGCTTGAAAAACTGATTCTTCGGAGTTGTATTCTGTCGATGCATAACTGATGGTAATGATATGCATACCATCGGCAATGGCCTGATTCATCATACTAGTATAGCTTCCGCCAATATAAATTGTTATACTAGCTTGTGGGGCCATACAGGCGGTGCAATAAATGTCAACTGTATTTTCTCCGCTGTATCCATCTGTAGTACTAAAAGTTCCAGACTGTCCGTCTAACAATACTTGTCTAATAGTTGGTGGAGTAAGACTTGAACTTATCAAGCCGGCGGCTTGAAGATCTGCAAAAGAACTATTAAGATCACTTTGCAAAAATCCACCACCATAACTTAAAATACCAATATTAATTCCATATCCTGTAGAGTTAGGCATATTATATGCCGTGGCGATCTGAGGCGGTGTTAGATAATTTCTAACATACGCACCGAGACCTTCGGGAGTAACACCATCTAATGGTTTTGTAATATCGGCTGGAATTAAATTAGCTGATTGATGATCCATATTATGCTTCTAATTTTAAGTATGTTAGTGTTACTGTAATAGCCGCTGAGCTTCCGCTATTATTATAAATCTTTAGATACGCATTTGTGCTAACTGTACCATCTGCATTATAACCGTATACTGCTGGAGTAAAGTTAGTAGTTGTTGCTGTTGTAGTAATTGCTTCTGCCACTACTCCGCTATTTGGAGTTGGATCAGTTGTAATTGCTCTACTGCTATCGTTACTCAATGCTGTTGAACTAGTATAAACAGTTACCCATGCTCCGGCGGATACTTGTATACTATATAGAGCATAACCCTTAGCCATTGAAATAGTAGCTGTTGTACTTGCTTGTGCCGCTAAATTTGCAGTCGATGTATTTACAGTAGTTCTTGAACTTAAACCAGATGATGCTCCTCCGCTTGAACTAATTACCCCGTTGCTGATAGTAATAGTTGTTCCATCTACTTTTACGCCTCCTAGCACACCTGTACTTGCTGTTGGCAATGTATATTGAACGGCTGGTGTAAATGATAATGTTCCAGTACTGTAACTTAGTGCTCCGCCACCGCTTGCGGCATTAGTTGTTACAGTTAGAGCAGGAGCTGCCGATACGGCACTAATAACACCATTGCTAATAGTAATTGTCGAATTATCAACCTTAACACCGCCCAATATGCTACTAGTTGCTGTTGGTAATAAGTAAGGAGTAAATGTAAATGCTCCGCCGCTATATGATAAAGATTGTGTTCCCGGTGAAGCGGTAGTAATAGTAAAAGTCGGTGCTTGTGCTACTGCGCTAATTACTCCGCCATTAATTGTAATACTAGTTCCGTCAATCTTTACACCACCTAACGTGCTAGTAGAAGCAATAGGTAAAGAATAACTACTTGGGGTTGCTACTAATTGATTATTGCCATTTAATGTAATGGTAGTTCCGTCAATCTTTACACCGCCTAATGTAGTTGTGCTTGCAGTTGGCAATGTATAGGTTGTATAGTTTGCTGTGATAACTCCAGTTGTGGCATTAATAGAAATAGTCGATCCATCAACCTTAACACCGCCTAATGTTCCTCCACTAGTTGCTCCTGCAATAGGTAATGAATATGCGTATGGGGCTGAGATAACACCTGTACTATTGTTAATAGTAATAGTCGATCCATCAACTTTAACACCTCCTAACACTGTAGTAGATGCTTGTGTTAATCCTGCTGTACTAATTACACCACCAGTAATAGTAATTGTAGTACCGTCAACTTTAACACCTCCAAGCTGGCTGGTGGTCGCTGTTGCTAAGCCAATAGTTCCGCTAGAATTAGTTATACCGCTTGTAGATACCGCCGGAATGATAACTCCGCCTAATGCGCTGGTCGTAGATGCTGGAAGTGAATACGAACTAGTGTTGATAGTTAATGATGCTACACTACCATTAACACTAGTACTAACTCCCGATCCGGTAAAATTTAAAGTAGTAACTGCAGATGCTGATCCTTGAGTTACTCCGCCTGATTGTACTGTCACTCCTGTGATTCCAGATCCGCCAGCTCCACCGGTTACTGTTGAGGTTATTAGCCCTGTGCCGGCGTTGTAACTAAAAGTTATACCAGTTTGTGTTCCGCCGGTTAACATTCCTGCGGCTACAGCTAGAATATTTGCACTTGATGCACTGACGATTCCGCCAGAAGCAGTAATTGTGCTTCCATCGACTCTTACTGTACCCTGTGTCGAACTTGACCCAGTTGGTATTACGCTAGATATTACACCGCTACTAGTTATTGTAATTGTAGTGCCGTCCGGTTTAACTGCTCCGAGTGCCGAGGTAGTAGCTGGTACTAATTGATTACTAGCACTGATTACTCCGCTGTTGATCGTAACTGTAGTACCGTCAACTTTAACTCCTCCTAAAATTGAAGTAGTCGCAGTGGGTAGCACATAATTTGAAGCTCCTGCGCTAATAACTCCATTAGCAACAACTATTGTAGTACCATCAACTTTAACACCGCCAAGGATAGCAGTAGTTGCTTGAGGTAAAACATAGGGTGTTGCTGTAATTACACCGTTGTTAATAGTGATAGTAGATCCATCAATCTTTACACCGCCTAATGTTGTGAAACTTGCAGTTGGCAATGTATATGAACTTGATCCCCCGCTTCCAACTGCTGTAATTACACCATTGTTAATAGTAATAGTAGATCCGTCAACTTTAACACCGCCTAATTGGCTAGTACTAGCTGTAGGAAGGATATAACTATTTCCACCCTGATTAACTGCTGTAATCGTTCCGTTACTAATAACAATAGTAGATCCGTCGATCTTTACTCCGCCGAGCGTACTAGTGCTAGCTGTAGGAAGCACATATCCGGTTGATTGTGCATATAGTTCTGTAAAGTTCGAGTTTATTTTTACTCCGGCACTATACAGGGTATCACCTGTACCGGTATTTTTTCCGGAGCCTACGTTAATTAATTGTTGCGTCATTTTTTATCCTTGATCCATTGTTATATTAGAACTGTCAAATGTACTGCTAGTACTGTCAAATGTTCCAGCTATACTACTACTTATTTGATTATATTCAGTGTACCAAATTCCGGGCGCTGCCTTAATAAAGTTAGCGATAGCAGAACTGTCGTTTAGAATATTAATCGGAGTATTTTTATTACCATCCCAAGCAATACCTGTCTTTTTAACCACAGTTACTTGTGTTCCAAGTATTAATGGATTTGTTAGTGTGATTGTTGCGGTATTACCGTCGACAATAAAATCTGCCGGGAACAGCACATCCCCTGCTGGGCTGTATGGTGCTTGATTAATGTTGAATACGCTATAAGGATTTTTCTTTAAACGAATGTTTTCTACAAAGAAATGCCAATTAGCAAGGTCATTACCGAATGATGTTGAGCTAGTATGAGCTGTAACACATCGATAAGTGTATGCACCGTTTGAGACTAACTGTCCAGCAGTATAAGAAGTATTAGATGCCCAAACAACTGTATTGTATCCTCCAACAAATACCTCTATTTGATTAGCGTTAGACGGAACAAATCCGATACTGATATCTTGACCGCCGGCACTAAACGTAGTATTTGATAGCGTACTAGTCGTTAGAGTATTAATAGGCTTTCCTGCTTGAGCAAGTGCAAGACTAGAAGCCAGTGTAACTTGATTGGTTCCGGCTTTAGGATCAACAATATAGTATGATCCAGGAGTTAGGCCGCCGCCACCACTGCCTATGACAACTAATTTTTGTAATGCAGATAATCCGCTATTACTGGTTAAGGTGATTAGACTAATAACTACATTAGTTACAAGTCCCGAAGGTGTACCAACTGAAGTTGTAACTGGGGTGCCACCTTGTGTCGTGGACAGCGTAATCTGATTAGTTCCGTTAGTAGCAACAATAAAATAATTTGTTGGATTAGTATAGTTGTTGAAACTAGCCGCACTTAAACTATATTGCTGGCTATACATACATCCCGGTGTTGTAACAATCGGTGTTACTGCAGGATAAGTCGATGACAATGTAAATGTTGTTGAACCGTTAGTTGCTGAGATAAAGTATCTTGTTTGTATTCCAGAATATCCTGTGATACTACCGTTAGTTAAAGTTAATCCTATACCTGTAGAAATTGTTGGCGCCGCAGCCGGAACACCTTTAGTGGTTATAAGAGCTTGTCCAGTTGTTGTGGTTAATGTAAATGTAGTCGAACCGTTAGTAGAACTAATTACATAGGTTGTAGGTGCAACATAATTCTGTATAGTTCCCGATCCTGCTGTTAGTACATAAATCAATCCGGTTGGTGTACCGATCGAAGTTGTTAATGATCCACCGCCTATAATAGCTAGGGTAAACGATGTTCTACCATTTGTAGCTACAATAGTATATGTAGATGGACTAGTGTATCCTGTGATGCTTCCTTGACTAGATCCTACACCAAATGTTCCGGAAATAGTAATCGTTTGGCCGATAGCTAACGGAACTAAAGAAGATGTACAACTAAATTGTCCACCTGTTCCTGTAATTACAACTCCGGTAAGTTGCTGTGTTACAACTAGCAATCCTGTCATAGTTATTTGTTGTCCAACAACTAGTGGTGTTGGGCTTGGTAAACAACTAAATTGTCCATCGGTACTAGTGATGGAAACTCCGGTAAGTGTCGGCTGAGTGGTAGTTCCATTAACAACTACAGATTGCCCAACTGCTAAAGTTGTTGGACTTGCTGTACAGCTAAATTGTCCCGCAGTTCCTAAAGATGTAAGTCCAGTAAGGCTAGCATGAGTTGGGTAGCCACTTATAGCTACGACCTGTCCAACATAGTAAGTACCAGTTGTTACTGATAATTGACCTGTCGTTGTCATTATATTAAAATTCGGAATAGGTTCTACAATTTCCGAAGTTGTAGCTATAATAGTTCCCGACACTCGTGGAGTTCCGAGCCCTGAAGATAATACTGTATCGGTTGTAGTTGTATCAGTATATGGGATTGTTTCGCTAGATCCAACGTTTTGTACAAAGGCTCCTGCACGATTTATATTGTAAACGCCTGTTCCCAATGTTCCTCGACGGAGTTGACTTAGAGTATTTGTAGTATAATCAATTTGGAAATACTCTATTCTTTCTCCTCGAATTTCAATCACGCCAGGATTATTGTTTGCGGCATTAGGACGATCTAGTCCCGATGCGTCGACTACTACTATTCGAGTATCGTTCCAGAACAAGTCTTCTGCTAGCTCTGTTCTCTTGTTAGCATTTAATCGTCGATATGTTACCCGATTAAGCATATCTTTAAATTGCATATATGATATACCGCTTGAAGGAAGTACATTAGTTCCAAAGGTAATTATTTCTAAATTATCTGCAGTAGTTATTGGTTGAGAAAGACGTATACTTTGGAAATCATCATTTAACTTATAATCAACACCCGGAGATAATAATACTAGATTCTTAACCACCCAGACATAACTAGAATCAATAACCGGTCTGTCAAGTTGCACTAATCCCCCTCCCACTGCATTATATTGATAAAATGCAATACTTCCAGGTGTTAATGTGTATGAAGCAGAATATGCTACATCGGTTCTTTGTATGTCCAATGCATCATGCAAATAGTTACTAATCACTTCTACAGTTTGTGTATTTCCAACAATAACCCCTGGTGCAAATGTTATCTGGCTAGTATTTGGATTATATGTATAACCATTATTTGAAATAATACTAATAATTAATTGCTTACCTTGATAGGTTGAATATACATTATTGTTAATAGTAATCGAAATTCCGGTCGGATCGACTGTATAATCGCTACCTAATGTTAAACGATTACCGTCAGCATACGCATAGATACTTGTAACTGGGGTAGAATACGGTAACGATTTAGATGGGTTAACTGTATACTTGAATTTATTATTAGAAATTGTATAGTAACTGTTAATCGGTGCTTGTAAGATTGCCTGGTCAACTCTAACGATCATATTGCTTTCGTTTGGCAATGTTTTTCCTATTGGGTACTGTAATGTATAGGTACTTGCCCCGGTGGTTATAACTGTTTCGGTCTTAGTAATAGCGAATGTTTGATTGCCTCCGCTGACAATTATATAATTGATTAATACTCCGCTTGCTGGCGGATTTATAAATCTAAGTCCAACAGCATGAGAGAAAGAATATGTAGAATCAGTTTCAAATAATTCTACAGAGGCCGCAATACCGTTTACATAAACTAATGACGTAGCTGAAGTTACCCACGGTGCTCGAGTTATAAATTCAGTTGTTGTGCCATCGCCGACAAAATAATCAAGATCTAGAATATTAGTTCCATTAAACCCTATACTAAACACTGTAACTAATCTTCCTAATACAGGAGTAGTATTAAAAATTATTAATTTATTTGAATAATCAACAGTATAATCTGTACCATAGGTCTTTATACTGTTATCTAATTTAACTATCACTGCTCTAGGGCTGTTAGGAGTTTGTCCAATACTAAAAGATTTTGTAGTTCCATCGGTTAGGTAAGAATTAACTTTAATACTTGCAGAGCCATTTGGAGCTTTATCATAAACTTTAATTGCTAGGGTATCTACTACTTGCCCCGGTACTACTTCTTCAGTAGCTGGGCTTGATGTTGGAGTAACAAATCCATCACCGTCGAGAATTATGTCGTCTGCGGCAATTCCAGTAGCAGTCGAATAAGATAAATTTCCGCCATCTATCTTAGTATCGTAGCTTGCATCCGGAGTTGGAACAGAACCATCACTTGTTGATTCTCTTAGGATAAACTCGTCGCCAGCAAGTACTGTAAATGTTGCAGGTATTTCGATAACATTTGTAGGCGAATCGTTAATAATTCCGCCATCGAGTATTGTATCTTCGATTGTAGATGCCGTTCCAGAGTCGACTACATCACCAAATGATATAGAAAGACTTGCACCACCTGCACCACCATCGACTACGTTAGTAATTACACTTACACCGACTACTGGTGTTGGAATGATTGCATTAGAATTTATTAAAGTCCAATATCCTAATGAAAAATCTGCACTAAATGTAGATCCAGCAATGTTAGCTGTACGACAAATATAAGAAATACTATCAACTAATACAAGACTGTTGACTGCATAATTTGCACCTGAAATCCAATTATTTGTAGCTGTTAATCCGTAGTGCGGATCATCTAATCTTATAGGAGGTTGCTGACCTACTATATTAATAGTGCTTCCTACCGGATATGCTTGTAATAACTGTATTGTTCCCGAAGCGTTAATAACTACTGAAGTTGGCTCAACTAGGTTTTGAGTAAATGTTATATCAGTTCCTGCCGGAATTGTTACAAACAATATCTGGTTAAGCGTAACAGAGTTAGCTGAATTAATTGCAGTGATGCTTGTACCGTATGCAAACGCCGAACTACTTGTACCGGTGGCAGTTACTATATCCCCTACTACTAATCCGGAGGTGCTAGCAACCGTTAATATAAAACTACCAGCTATATTAGAAAAGGTTAAGGTTTCACCGTTTGACGGGAATCCATCGGCTACGTTATCTATAGTTAGTGTTGTCGAATTAATTACATTAACTACTTTTTGGTTCTTTGAAAAGCCTGCACCCTTAACGATCATGCCTGGAACTATTCCGACTGTGCTAGCAACTAATAGTGTGTAGCCTCCGCTTCTGACTGTTGTTCCAGAGATCACTTCCGACGTAATGTAAGTTGTTGAAACTTCTGATGTAGTACTTGTTGAAACAACATTTGCAGAAACATTCTGTAAAGAAGAATCATACGCATACTGAGTACTTACACCATCCGAAGTATAAGATTGAGTTTTTAATCTTGAAAAATAGATATTAATAGCTGTGCCACTCGGCGGGGTGAAGGGTAAAGTAAACTCATGTGTATTTGCTCCCACCTGTACTGAATAATCATTAAAGGTTGCAGATCTGCTATCCCATGAATCAGTAAGGTAAGGACTAGCTCCCCAGCCACCGGCAATATTAAATCCAAGTCCGCTAACTATGACTCCTCCATAATCAACTCCAGTCATTAATTGAGTTAAATCTTTACCTAATTGACCTGTTGTTGGATTATAATAGTATTGTATACGATCTGAGGCTGTTAAAACATCTTGTGACTTATTATAAGTTACTACTACAGAAGCGCCAGCGGCTGGTGCTGTAACAAATGTAATTTTTCCAGTATGTTGGGTATATCCTGCATCCGTAGATGTGACTGTTGATAATGTATATAATTCTCTAAGAACAGGAATACCATTAACTGTTACACTCGACTGTCCGGCACGTATATCTGGAGCCCATGATAGGCTAAATTGTAACAATGATCCGGTACCTTTAAATGTATCTACTTGTTGAAGATTTGCCAAATAATAAGTTTGACTAACTCGATCAAATCTCAACGCTGTAAGGTTTGATCTTACAACACTATTTCCGATAATTGCCACGGCTGTTGCGGCGACTCCATCGGCTCCTAATCCACCGTTAAGTGTTACTGTCGGAGCAGATAAGTAACCTTTTCCTGCACTGCCGTATTGATCAATATTAGTTAATATTATTCTATTAACTTTTCCATTAGTAATATAGGCTACTGCGGTAGCCGGAATAGAATTTGGTCCAGTTGGCTGACTGATAATCACTTCTGGTATATTTGCATAGCCGCTTCCACCATCAACAATTCTAATTTCGGTTATACTGAATCCAACATTATCATTCCAGAATTTCCAAGGATAAGTCTGTATCGCAGGATCTACTACACTTATACTATTATTGAAATAAGTTGCTTCAACTGGAGTTATCTTAGTATTTGCATAGTTAGGTTGCAGGTCAAAATCAGTGACTGCACTTTGATCTGTATCGACTCCGGTATATTGACTAATATATTCCCTAACCTTAGTTCTGTAGGGTTTAACTTCCGAAACATAATCTTGGAAATTGCTTAAATTATCAACCGGATAATTAACTGGTTGGTTGAGTGCTCCAACAGTATGCGTTGCTCGGATAAAGCTAGTCTTAAACGCCCAGTCAATAAACGGTTGTTCACTGTGTGCATAATGTAGACTGCTTAAAAATAAATCTAGATAATTCTGTTTTAGGTCTTCGATTAATATATTATTCTTAATAGTGTTTAATATAATTCGTAATTCTGTATTTGCCTGCACATCGAAATCTGCATTGTCGAAAATATTAGAATCGTAACCGATAACTGTACCGGTAAATTTATAAAGATCACTATTAAATTGTATAGTTCCGTCTTGTATTCCAACTACCTGATAGCTTTGAGTCCAATCTACTGAGATTACTGTTGAGTATCTATATAATAATACCCACTTTCCTGAATTACCGTTTAACACTTTAATTAGTTGTCCGGGCTGTGCTATACCATTACGTGCTAATCTAAAGAAAATATCTTGGGCCGTATTTAAATCTACAAAATTATCAACTGTTAAATCAGGTGCGCTGAATTGATTAAATCCGGTAGCATACCAATCTGTATAACTCCAATAATTTCTTACATCATATGATTGCGTTAATACTTTAGAATATAAATGTGTAATAGTATCATAAGAATAGATACTCCAAGTATTGCTTGCAGTCTCGTCACTATTAACAAGAACAGAATAGCTACGGATAGAACATTGTGTATTAATATTATATCCATTGCCGCCGTTAATAATTTTAGCACCAGTAATTTCTCCTAGGCTATTAATCGTCGCATGTACAACTGCACCAGTTCCCGATCCTGCAACTGTGATATACGGTGCGTTTACATATCCCTTACCAGCATTAACAACGTTAATACCTGTTATACTTCCATTGACTATTACCGGTGTTACTGAGGCTGCAGAGAATGATCCAATGCTAGCATATACAAGTTCTGCATAAGTGTCAACTACTTTATCATACAATCCATAAATCATGTCTGGTATCGGATCGTAACTTTCTAGAGGACTAATATCTCTTAGTTCTGTTGTTTGATATGTGCTTAATGTTAAATTAACACGCTCGATAAATTCTTTTAAGGCCTCGATTCTATTAACAAATATGCTCTGGCGTGGGCGATTTTCAATGCCGTAGCGTAGCTTAACAGGTAGTTGTGGATCTGGAACCACACGTCCTGCACTATCGGCTCCGCACAAACTGTCAAACCATTTTTGTTCAATATCCTTTGGCAATGTTACCAATGGATCATTACTAATTAATTTCCATTGACTATGTACATTTTGATCTATCTTGTCGATAGTCCAATACTCTACAGCTAGCACCACATCTGTACCTTTTAAGTACTGTGCCGCATTTACTAAACTAAACGAATCCACACCCGTAATAGCTAAACAGGTATAGCCTTGTGAACGTGGGTTAGCGATTAATGACGCTACTCCGCTAGCCGCTATATGTCTTCCACTAGTATTAGATGGAACAACTTTTTTATTCTTGACCCAGAAATAATATGTATTAGTGAATGACTTACTAATATTATCATAGACTTGCGTTACGCTATAGGCCGAATTACCGTATAGGCTCTTACCACTGATGCCTATTGCAACTCCTTCCGGAGTGTCTGCTTGTATATCCCAGTTTGCTGGTAACAAATTAGTCGAAACCCATTCGTATATGTCAACACTAGCACCCTGAGCAAGTGTATTCCACGCACTATTTCTATATGCAGGATCACCAAAATTGTTTTCCAAGAACTTACTAGTTCTCAAATCCCACCAAAGTTGTCCAACTTCTTGATCTGCCCAGAATGCATTTGTGTCAACGATTGCACTAGATATTGTGCCGTCACTGTATGAATAATTAGCAGGGTCATAAAAAGTTTGATAGGTTAATTCTTCTTGTGCAGGACCAGGAATCTTACCTTGTAACGGATCCACTGTATCAAGATATGTTACTAACTGACCTAATTTTCTATCATATAAGAATGCTTTTTTAATTTTTCTAATATCAGCAACTAAATCTTGCTGTTCAGATTGACTCCACGAATATGCACCATTTGATTTTCCGTAACTATAAACTAATCCAGATGCTAAACTTTGATCAGTAGCATTTGGAGCACTTACTATTATTTGATTTGCGCCGACGGCGAATCCTGTACCGTATCCATCACTAGGAAGATTAGTTGATTTAAGACTTTCACTGAACACCCACATGTTGTTATATCTATCATAGATATCAACACGACCGCTGTTTACTTCTAATATTACATAGTTTGTAGATTTTTTATCAAAAGTTGTTGTATCATTATCAAAGGTAGTGGTTATCTTGCTATCGCCGTTTTTATTATAAACTACGATAGTATTATCAGACATAAAGGCTAACTTGTTACCAAATAAACCGTTTGTTTCTGGTCGGTGATTTACTAGAGTTTGATATATCGAATATACTCCATTAGTGTAAGAATATATTGTTACTCCACCGGCTTGGCTTACTACTCCTGTAGTGTCATTAGAGATTGCAATATATACACCATCTGGTGATATTGCTAATCCTTGACCAAAATATGAATCATTACCAGTTATCAAAGGTAATGCTGTCATTCCGTTACCGGTATTTTTATAAACATGCACTGTGCCAGAGGATGTAATTGCCAGTGTCGAAGCATCTGTACTTATTGCGATATTAGCACCTAGTGCGCTAGATGCTGTGCCTACATAATTTTCGCTCCAATCGTATGTCCAACTATTAGTTACAAATTTAAGTATTCCTGCCGGAGTGACTCCAGTGTCCGGTGTTCCACTTAGACTCAATGTAGTTGGGCTAAGGACAGCTTCTACTGTTTGACCTTTAGTAAATCCAGTACCTTGTACTATCATACCAGCTCGTATGCCGCTAGTTGAACTAACTGCTAGTGTGCTGTTTAAGCTACCGACCGGATTATATTGTGTGGTTACTTGTACTGTAGTAGCATATGACAATTTATAAACTCGGCCAGCCCCGCCGTTGTATCCGGTTGCTCCAACATAAAGACTGTTATTGCCGAAGACAAAACTAGATCCAAAATGTTCTCCAGCCGCAGGTAAAGGACTTATAATAGTATCTACTAAATTATAATTGTTGTCAAGATCTTTTAGATATATGCTAATAGCACCTTGTCCTGCTAGTGCCGAATCTGTTCCTAATAGTTTATTAACCGGAATATACGGTGCCTTAAACCAATAGTTTGTGTTTGTAGGCGATGTGTTTGGTGGCACTGCTATCAGAGCTTGGTAGTATGAATAATTATTTGTAGAGTTTTGAACAGCAACTATACTATTGATTGGATAGGATAGGCTATTATTATAAATTCCCTGATAGGTAGTAGATGCATATCCTGCTAAAGGACTTCCAGTAACTAGCCATGTGCCGTCTGCACTTATTGCCGAGATCGTGGCTATTTGATTTGCAGTAACTGGACCGTTTTTTGATATAAACGGTTGAGTAATTGATCCTCGTCTAACCCACTTAACCGATGCTCCTACTTTGTCATACATTAAGACTGACCCTTGGCTATCGCTAACTGCTAAGATCGATGCTTGGCTATTAATTGATAAACTAGATCCGAAATTAAAATTAGTTGCAGGAGATACATTTGGTATAGCCTGTGTCTTGTATACGCTATTATACTGCCATACTGCCCATTTGCCGTTACCAGAATCGTCAGTCCATACAAGCGTTCCTGGTTGTAGATGTGACAAAGATAATGTATCAATCGTGTCTATAGATGTTGCTCTTTGTGGAGTTAAAACATAGACCACTAACTCGTTAGCTTGAGTAAACGGCGAAGGAACTACCAACGCAGATGGGCTAACCACTGTGAAAGAATTTAAAGTTACACTAGTAACTTGATAAAATCCTGCTATACTAGGAACCTGTACTAATCCAACATATGATCCTACTGCAAAACTAATTAAATTTTGTGTAGTAACGGTTAGTGTATTTGTAGACGAAGTATATACTACATTAGTAACGCGAACTTGCAAATCTGTAAATCTATAAACATTCCAGCTATTGGTATTAAACGCAGTCCAAATATATTGACCGTTGCCTATTCCTGTCACCGGATATTTTAAATTGCCGCTAGAGTCGGTATCGTAAATATGATCAAAAGATCCTATGTTGTAGGTAATATCAACAGGATTTACATATCCTGCACTTCTCAAGAAAGATTTAGAATTTTCTAATACCGGAAAGGGTTGATTATTATATCCCAACGGTTTGATATAGATATCATTAGGTGCTAATTGATTTATAATATAACTAATATCGTTATTCGAAGAGCTTGATAGATAATACCCTTGAGGATTATTTTTATATTTGTTTTGATCAATGATAACTTCAAAATCTTCAAAGGCGTTACTAGCGCCGTATTGTCCAACACGGATCGCCCATTCTTCATAAAATGTTAGACTTTCAACTTTGTCTGCATTTAATACTCCGAATAAATGATTGAGAACATTCTGAGTTCCTTTATCGCGAATCATTCCTTGGTAGAATTTAAATTCGCTAACAGGATCTTGTATTATATTATTAAGATATTGTCGCTTTTGATAACCAATCAGATGCTGAGCAAATACTTGTTGCTGTGTATTAAAATTATCAATTTCTAATCCATAAAAATCTATAAATTGAGTAGCCGAATTAGTCCAGTTTGGCATTAGTTGTGCCGATGGTTGTTTTGATAATCGATTCCACTGCGATGCGGTGAACACAGAAGAGCCTGCAATAAATGAATTGGCACTATAGTAATATCCTTGATAAGCTATAATGTCAGCCATGTTATAGTCTTGCCATGGTTGCCAGCTCTGGACCTTTGCACCGTCAAATATAAATCCTGGAATGTCAAGTCCGCCGTACCATCCTTCTGTAACATATCCAGAAAGTTTAATACGATCTCTACGATAGCCGCTAGGTGGATTATAGATAACATCGTTGAATATATCTGTGTTATCTATAATCGCTACATGTTCGTTTTGTATCAGGTAAAAGCTAGCACAATAGATTCCATCAGTAGTGCGTGGACTATATGTAACAGTATTACTAATTCTATAACTATCTAATTCATTAGGGTGGATCGGGGTACTATCTACCTTGAATATTTCATATCTATTAAAAGGATTTTTAATATCATCAACAACTGTTAACACAGTATTAAATGTTATACCGTTAGCCGCAGGGCTTAAACTAATCACACTACTGCCTACGTTACTTAACCCTGGCAACAATGTCCATTGGCTAAATTCAAAATCGCCCTGTGCAAGTATATTATATTGCGCACTGTAATAATTACCATCATAGCGCACAATAGTACCGTAACTATAAGGTTGGTTTGGTAACCAATCGGCCCAGACAGTATTGCCCACTGACCAATTCTGAGTGGTCCAGAACATAAACTCTTTAGCACTAGTAGACCAGTTTGCAACCGATGCTAGTTTTTCGTTAAACTCATCAAAAACAAAACCTTGGTCAACTAGATATTGTTCGTATCCCAATAAGAAATCTACAACTTCTTGAACACTAGAAAGTTGCATACCGTATGGTGCAATATTAGTTGTGTTACGATTCCATGAGTCTCTGAATTTGGCAGTAACTCCTCCTATTATTGGTAGACTTGATAATGCGCTAAAATATGAAGGGTCAAACTTGCTAGATGCTGTATTTGTTGTTGTGGTTCTATAATATGTATTATTAAATTGAACGATTTGACCTAATATGTATTTCTGACCGGGGGTCCAGGCAACAAAACTTTCAGATATCCCACCGACATTTATAGCTACTCCAGATTCGATATATCCATAATATTTAAAATATGGTTGTGTTTTACTATATCCTTTAATTTCAAATCCTGTAGATAATTTTGTAATTATTACTCCGCTGTAGGTAATTTTTTGAGTCGGACTTGATGAATTTAAAAATATCTTATAACTTTCTTTCGGAACAAAAACACTACCGGTCGCCGAAGGTGTCTTACTTTCTAACAAAAGATTAAATTGATCTTGATTAGTAAATGCTCCAATTCTATAACTTAGTTGCGGAGTTAACAACATTAAATCTGATTGGTAAGCATTGTACGCATCTTGATTATTACTAAAGATAATATTTAAAATAAGATCAACGATATAATTAACAATGCCTGCAGTTTGTACTCTAGAAGTACTTGAGTAAACACTCGGTACTAAAATATCAGCAGGTTGTATACGTAAATTTGTATCAGAATAAACAAGTTGTCCGGCAAGATTTCGCACAATTCTAGATCTGTCTAGAAGTATACCAAATGTATTTGCCGGAGTCAATAGCATTGATGCTACGATTACACTAAACGGATAATAACTGCTACGACGCCATGTGGCTTCTATCGGACTAATATCGCCGAACACAAAATCATTTCCGGTGCTAGCTAACATTAATCCTGTAGCTAGACCACATTGAACAGGGCTTAATAAGTTTCCGCTTTCGTCAACTGGTATGTGTCCATTTAATACAGGTCTAATATAATTGCTTAATACTTTTATTGACTTTCCTGGTTGTCGAACAATGCCAGAAGCTAGGTCATTCCATAAAACTAGGTTATCACTAGTATACGGTGCAGGACCATACACACTTGTCCACCATGCGGGCTCTTCACTGAATCCTAACATTTCCCAAGGGCATAGATGCGGACGATCGGTATCAAACATCCAACGATATATGCCTCTCCAATATCCCGGAGTAGGTTGTTGATTAGGTGCGGCATCTTGAGAATAGTTAAATGTAAACGGATTGCTACGATCATAACTTAATGGCAATGTAAAATCAATACCGACTAGTCCCGACCATTGATAAAATGCTGGTGCTAATACCTGATTAAATTCTGATAATGAATAATCTGTTGAACGATTATATCCCGGAATAACACTTCCGATATCGAAAATTGTTGGATCATATTTGACCTTAATATTGTTATAGATTCGTAATTCTAATTCTAAAATTAGATCATCTCGATAATCACCATACGCTAGCATGACACTACCGTCATGTCCTTGAATTACATTTTGCGGATTAACTAATGTAGTATCTAGATAAATTTGAGGAATATATGCAGGCCACATGCCTAGCTTTGTAGGTGTTGCTGGAACATACGAACCATCAGTAGAATCATATTCAACAGTTGTAATTGTGTCGCCGTTAGTAAGAAGTACACTATCGGCGATTACGATAAATCCTTGATCGCTAAATGAATAGTCTCGGCCGTAAGCAAGTTGAGTTTTAATTTTAGTTACTATACTAGTTTGATAAACGCCCACTGCTTTATTGCTTAGTTTATCTAAAGAAAATACCGCAGATAAAGGATATGTTTTTATTCTATAATCGACCACTGTTAAATTAGTAGTAGTGGCAGCACCATATGGCACCATGTCGCTAAAATAATATGGTGCAGTATTAGGTTTATTGCCGTTAAGTTTTTGTAAAATTAATTCAACTAATTGAATTGGAGTTGCATCAACACCTATCGAACTTGCAATAGATATAAAATTTCTTTTAAACGAATTGTAATCATCTCTAGCTGTTTCTAATGCTTTAATAACATTATTAGATTCCGAAGTAATATGGTACATTGCAAGACTAAGAGGACCACTGTGCTGTACAAATTTTGTACCATATTGTGTAACATTTCCTAGATCTCGAATATTTGTTGAACCTGCTGTCATCAATGACAACGGTGTATTATCTATAATACTATTAACATGATCTAATACTTCACCTAGTGTAAATGTACTAATGTCACTGTTTAAAGAGTTGTTTTGTAAGTTTAGAGGTATTTCATAATACCCGTTTTTGTTTATAGGTTGAGATGAAAAACTTCTAATAGTTAGAACATCTGTAGATTGGATAGGAGCTACTAAAACTATTTGATAATACGCTGTACCTGCTATCATGCTCCATTTGCTAGGATCTAATCGAACACCGTTAACATAGATTTTTATTTCTAGGTCAGATAGATTATTAATATCGTCATAGATATCAACATCAAAATTGTTTGTTAATCCTGAATTTTTGTATATTCTTACAGCGGCTTGTACAGTGGCTGTGTTACAAATTTGCCATCCATTAGTATAAACGGTATTACCTGCATAGTCTAAACTTGACAAATATCCCGCACTAATTTTTTTTGTAACTGTGTTGTTATTTTTTTTCCATTGCCAAGTATCAGTTGCTAAATTAAAACTAAAAACAATATCGCCAATATTTGCAACATTTAGATAGGCCAACGGAAATCCTAAAATTGTATCAGCGATACCTGTTCCCACTTCATAGGAAAATAATTTTGTTCCCGTAAACGTAGTACCAGTATAAGTTGATTCATTGCTATAACTTACACCATTGTCGTCGACAATATCAAACAACGGAGTCTGATTGGTCTTAGTTTTTTGTTGTCCTTTGACCCATGTAGAACCGTTAAACCAATACATTTGACTTTGATTTACTAATCCTTGTAACACCAGCGTTGATTGATTTAAGCTAGGAGTTGCTATTTGAGTTAGTGTTATTCTTGTAGTTCCCTGGATATTAATAAATCCTACTTCATAGATATTATTTTGTACAAGGGGATCGGTGTCAGCTAAAAACAATACTCTCTGGCCTTGCACTAGTTGTACACCATCTATATTGTAACCGGCTGTGCCTTCGATTACTGAAAACACATCTGTAGTAAAATCGTCTACTAAATCAACATCGGTTGTAGCAATAGTTCCCATATTAAATAATTTGAGATCTGCTTCAAATTCTATAATCGGTCTAACAGCTCTAGCGGTTTGGTCTAGCGATGCTGTATCATTATTGTAATTTGCTGACGCAATTACTACATCTTTATGGAACCAACGATTATACCTTGTCCAAGGATTATGATCCTTGCTAGAACGATTAATTACTATATAATCCTGTAAAGTAGCGAATCCGGTAGCATCATCAAATGGGTCAATATCAAATGGTGTTGCATCAAATTCTATAGATTCATTTTTAGTATAAGGGCTTACTATTTCTAGAATTGATTCAGGCACTAGTTTAATTGCAGTGCCTACACCCTCTACATAATATTTGCCTGTAGCATAACTAGCTGGCGTCACATTACCGCCAAATGACACTTTCATACCATTGCTTAATTGTGTTCCGTTGCTTAGTGTATAATTCTTTTTACCAAGAACTTCGTTAACTACGTCAATATAAGAATTAGCTAAAAAATCATAAATTTCAATGGCGCCGCCTAGGATTAGATCAGCTTCGCTTTGATAGTATAATAGGTCAGGAGCATCTACCGGTACTGTAAATGTTAGTATACCGTTAGTTACTCCGTTGTTAATAACTCCGTCTATATATCTTGTGCCGGTGCCAAGTGATCTAGAAGTCATTATACTAAATGGATTTGCATCGCTAGTGACGCTAAAATTATAAGTTTGTCCTCTGTATAGTTTTATTGTGGGATTTAGTGTTAGTCCGTTAGGAGTGAATAGATATTCATTAGCATTTCCTTCGGATTGTATTTCTACAGTATATGTGCTTACTCCAGTTGCTTGCTGTCCATAAATTGTTATAGCATCAGGCCCATATGGCAACCAATAATAGTTTTGGAAGTTTACAAACTTATCCCAATCAATATGCGGATCCCAAGAATACATTTCTTGTTTATTAAGTCTAGCATGATTGCTAGTATTAGCTCCGAATACTCCTAGTTGATTAATATAGTCTTGATAATCTCTAAAGAAAGTTACGTTATCTAACGAGTCCTTAATTACTATTCCGGGTTCAAGTTGATAATTTTGTCTAGTGGTAGTAGCTGATTTTACATAAACATCTGATCCTGTAGCGGCTTTGGCATTTTCACGACCAATGAATCCGCTAGTCTTAGTAATTGTACCTGGCTGAAATAACTGATCGATCGTGGCCTGCAAGAATTTTTTATTAGCAGGAGTCTGATAAAAATCAGGAAGAAAGTTTACACCAAGTCCGCCAGGTGGAAGAATACTATTAGCCATTAACTATTTGCCCCATAATTTGCGCTAGTGATTTGTTGACTAGACACGGTTTCAGCTAGTGCTGTGCCTGTTACTGTTTTAAGATTAGTGCTGGTCAATCCCGACACTACCTGTATGTTTGCTGCCGTAGCACAACTTAAGAATATGCTGTTGCTAGGACAAGTTATTTCAAATAGACTACCAAAATATTGTCCTGTCTGGACTGGTACTATTACAAATGTAATAATATCTGGTGCTAGTTGATTCATTACGTAAGTTGATAATTCTGTGAAATAAAACGTATCTCCGAAAGACCAATTTTCAAGTGCAAAAAATTGATTGATCGCCGTTAAGACTCTTGCAATAACATTTGCTGAACTTACTGCTGATGCTGGATTGATCATAACTTCGAAAGTTGCTTGCAGATTAGCATCAGCGGCTGGACCAAACAACAATGTATAATTCACTGAATGATAGATTATTTCGTCTGATATAGATTTAATTAGATTTAAATTAGGTGCTAATAAGGTATTTAATTCATCCTGGCTTGGCGGTAAAGGCTCTGTTCCGTCTTGAGGAGCACCTTTAGCGACCCATTGTCTAAAAGCTGTATCATAACTATATGTTAATACATAGATATCTATAATATTACTAGATCCGGGATCAATTCTCGAATCATAATTAGCACTATGCGTATATTGGAATCTTAAATTATCTCTTCCAGAATATACTTTATAATCTAATGTTGGTTGTAGTTGTTGTGTTGTGCTAGTAGGCACATATTGAACAACTACTTGTGTGTCAACAAAATAAAAATATTGACCGGCGGTCCATTGACTTACTGGATATGCGGCACTTTGTGTAGGAAGAATAATCACTGGTCCTGTTAATGGATTGTTAGGAACATATTTGTAATCTTCTTGACCTAGAGATATTTCATATTTCTTTTCAACAATATATTTGGTTAATGGATTTGCGGAAGGCGCTACAATATCTAAAAATTGTTGAGGATTATCAACTACTCCGCTGTTACTTGGATCTGCAAAAGTTATTATAATTTTTTTAGGATCAATATATCCGTCTTGACCGATAGATTCAGAAACAACCTGCCATGGATAATCAGTAGTGAATGGGAACGCACTATCAGGCTGAGTATTAATATTCAATATCTTAATAGTATCTGAAACTGTATTTGATTCTACAATATCATAAATTTTAACACTATCATCAAAATAAAATGTTACTTCTGCATCACTTTCAAATACATAACGAACTGCAAGTTCAGTAATAGTATAGGTCAATGTATCAGTTGTAAACAATAACAACCAACTAGCATCTAATTGCGTATTTGTGTTATTGCCTTGATATTGCAAATTAAAAGGAGAGGTAGTGTTTAAGTTTTGTTCAAATATAATTTGCCAGCTAGTAGAACTAGCATCATATCGTAGACCAAACGTTGTATTACTTAAAATTAAATCAACCATTGATGTTTGAACACTAGTTGTTAGTGATGTAGAAAACTGAGGCATTACAGACGAAACTATTGCGCCAGTAGGTATTTCTTTGCTTAACATTATCGGACCAAACCCGGTTGATAAAGTGCCGGTGCCGCTTGCTGTGCCATCACCGTTTACTGAAACTACTCTAGCCCATAGGTAACTAGCACCATTAGTTGGTACTACAGTTTGTCCGTTTATCGTTGGTATTGTAGTAATTGCATTAGCTTGCTTTGTATTAAAATATGTGCCGGTAGGTGCTACAAATTTAATTAATGCGCCTGTAGTCACATAGCTTAAATCTGTTAAAGTATATGTGCCAACACTAAATGGTATTTTTGTATTTGCTCCGCCGATATAACCGCTAGTACTGTTGCTATCACTAGTTACCGCATACCAAGCTACGTTAAGGCTAGCTGAGGTATAGGTAATGAAATTTGAATAGAAAAAGTTTCTAAGGTTAGGATCTTCAAGAATAGGCAATACAGTATTGTCAATAATTCCTTGAATATAAGATCCTGTTACTTGATTTCCCGATGCTAAAAATGTTGTACCAGTAGTATAAAATTGTTGATAAAGAATACCATCATCTGCAAATAGATTAGTACTAGAATATTTTCCTGTAGGATCAGTTAGATCAAAATATCTACTGATACCACTCGACGTTCTATTAATACTCTTAACTTTTGCTACTTGCAGGTTAGCTGACAACGGACTAATATTATAGTCTTCGCCAGTAATCATACGATTTTGTGTATAATAAGTCTGTGGTGCGTTTTGTTTAATGCTTGCATTTGTTTCAGATGCTGTAGCATTGATTACCGAACTGGCAAGACTTAAACCTATTGTTAATGTTTCACTTGTTCCTAGTGCAGATATATAAGGAATGGCTATAGACACATTAACGATATCTGCTGGATTAATTGTATAAGTTAATCCGTTGCTAACTCTATAGTAGACTCTAAAATTACCATTAGGCAATTTTCCAAAAGTTCCGTCTGCGAAATTTAAACTAACAGCATCACCGACTCTAGTGGCCACGGCGTAGATTGTGCTAGTAGTCTGGTTCAATGAATTATAAATTACGTTGTTACCTGTTAGTGCAGGAACTTTCATCCATAGGGTATTTTCTAGCCCCGTGCTTTGATTTACATCATATAACCAAACATCTGAGTCATTAATATTTTGTGTGTCGATATTAATAGATTGATTAGTACTAGGATTTGAAACTGTAAATGTTCCAGTGTTTAACGTTCCTTGGACAAAATTAAAGAAAAATCCTGTTCCCGGACTGCCGGCACCGTATCCATCGTCTTTATAGATGCAGGCTATTTGATTAGCGATCTTTGGAGCTTCTTCATATATAAATGTTTGTCCGGTAAACGAAGTACTAGTAATTTCAAAATCCATGCCGCGGCCAGCGATCGTCTTAGAGAATGAATAAACTGGCACGTCTGTGTTATTAGCATTGAATCTATACTGGGCCGTCGGCACTCCGTAAATCGTTGCACTGTCTGCCGGGTTACCAAACTGTTGTTGTTGCGGGAATGCCGCATCTAAAATTTTAATAAATTGATCGTACCAATTAGGATTACTTGAGTCGTTCCAAGATACATACTGTCCAGCAAGATCTCTACCATTACTATCAAGAACATTTTCAGTAGTTTGTACTGTAGAGAATTTTAGTAGTCCTTGTGCCGCTACAGTTCTTCTAGCATTATAGCTAACTAATCGAGCCAATCTTAAGATACTATCACGACGCTCTGCAAGCTCTAAAAAGTTTTCACGTGCATTTAAATCGGCACGGAAAGCTACACTTTGTCCGATAAATGCTATAAGATCAATTAGGGCAAGATATTCCGAGCTTTCAATATAATCATTAAAATCTTCTGGAAAATTCGTACGGATATAGTCAATCATTGTTCGACGTAGATTGTCGAAATCGTAGCTTTGGAAGTCTGCATTCCTAAAACTTTGATATATCTTCTGCCAATCTTCTGCTAGTAGCAGATTATTTTGTCTTGTTGTTGAACTCATGATTAATCCTAATAACAGTATTTATTTGATAAAATTATGTGCGTATTTTATACGGTCTGCGCAGTTAAACCGTTGGTTTGATCAAACTGTATTTGCAACTGTTCTTGCAGATTATACTGTACATAAGTTAAAATAGCTTCTATTTGTATACCTGTATCATAGGTAGTTACAACTACATTACTAGCCTGTATGCGTGGATCAGCGTTAACTATTTGATTAACGTTTTGTAGTATCAGTTCTTTAAGATTATCTGTAAGTGGTTCAAATAACAAATCCCATATGACACAACCGTACTCAGGATTCATCAATCTTTCTCCCTGACGAACGTGGAAACTGTTTAATAAATCTTGCTTGATTAATTCAAAATCGTACAGAGCAAAATTTTGTGTGTTAGTGCTAACTGTACTAAATCCCCTGTATTTTCTTGGACTAGAAGGTGAATTAACTGTAGCTTTTGTTGTTATTACTGTTGTAGTATGTAGGCCGTCGGACATGATTATCCTCCTGATTTAGGACCACTTGCAGTACCTTTATATTTTGTAAAAGTATCAGTGGCTGTTGTATAAACTGTATAGTATTTTGGTACTAGTTGGTTGTTTGAATTTGCTGTAAACTTAATCGGTTCTGCATTTTCTCTATCGGTAGAACTGTTAGTCATAAACAACGGATCCAGATTTTCATGCTGGGGCCAAGGTTCGTGATTAGGAATTCGTTTCATAATACTAGAAATTTTTCCGCCAGTTGCATTATAAAAATTATCAAACACAGACAACGCAGTTGCTTTAGAAGCGGCTGGAGCTATAGCAGAAACCGGGGACACGCCCCCATATCCGGGTAATGAAAAATATCCTGCGGCATTCTGTATAAATTTTGCACCAGCTTTAAGATTTGTATCAGCACCAGATGTAAAATTAATGTTAGCACTACTGTTAATATTTGTTGAAAGCTTAGATGTAAAATTATTAAGACCGGTAGTATTAACTTGTAGGTTTCCAGTTGTCGTAATAAAACCGTTCTTAGAAACAATTAAATTAAAGTTATCTTTAGTTTCTACTTGTACACGTCCAGTAGCTTTCATATTAATATTTCTTTTAGCTTCAATATTAACATCTCGATCAGCATAAAAATTCATATCTGCACTAGTATGTACACTAATACTGTCGGCAGCAAAAATATCAATCTTACCACTGCTGGTCATTTCTATCCAGCTAGTTCCTGCGGCATTGGCAATATAAATTAAATCTTCTGAGTTATGTAAAAGTATTTGATGTCCGCTTCGTGTGCGGATACGAACTAATTCGTTATGCGGTACTGTAACATCTCCACTAGGTGATTGCTTATCAGGCAATGCTTCTAATGCTTCATACTCGGGAGGTCCTGCATTAGCTTTTGTCATCCTAATAAATTTATCGTCACCGTCATCCATGACGAATGTAGTTCCGCCTAATCTGCTAAGAGGAGCTTTATTAATTCTATTTTCTTTATTTCCTTTTGGACCTCTTCTACCAGTTGGTGTTTTATCCAACGGGCCCGGAGTACTAATACCAAATACCGAACTAGGAAATTCTCGTCTTGCACTGCTAGTGGTTATTCCTCGGATATCGTCTAAACTTAATCCCTGATTTTTTAATATTGTATAAAGAGGATGCTGTGGTTTTTTCTTTAGCTCGGGGTCACCTGCTTTATTATTACCTTCGATTAGTTTATTATATTCACCGGTCGGGGCACGACCTATATGTGCATCAGGTACATTATTGTCGCCGTCGATAGTTTCTACTGTGCTCTGCGTAGCGGCAGCACCAGGTAACATAAAATTCATGTTTTCATCGGGAACACACCCGATCCAATAACCTCGTTTTGGATCCGAGTTGACAAAAATTACAATTACGGTTGTACCTGGATCAGGAGGAACCATCCACATTCCATAACTCTGCTGACTATTAGTATAGTTGTTTTGATTAGGATCTGTAGCCACTTCGCTGAGTTTTGTCACACCATAGAATGGGCTCATATACTTTACGGTGTGCGTTTCCCCCTGTGTAGCAGAAGCTCCAGATGGCGCTAGTATTTCAACTTCTAAAGATCCCATATAGGTAGAGTCAACATGGCTTATTACTGTGGCGAGAAAAGGACCGGGACCGGATCTCGGTGCGTTTTTAGGGAGGTTATAATCTATACGATCTGATGACATATTATGGTTTAGGTGCTGGGGTCTTTTCTGCCGGGGCCGGTTTATCAGCACCAAACACAGTTGATGCAGTAGCTTGATATTTTTTAGGTAACTCTGTATTAGGTAATCTTATAGCTTCTAATTGTTGCGTGAATACTCCGCCATTAAATTTATTATGTATTTGCGTAATCCTATACAAGCCTGTCCACATACTCACTGGGCCGGTCTTGGCTGATTTTCCAAAATCATACAAGCCTGTTGAAAGGTTTATGTCAACTGGGGTTCTAAAATTTACAATAACAAATACTTGTCCATTTTGATGTGCCATCGTTCCGTCATTATTAAGATTCTGCGAATCAGGTTTTGCTGAATATGTCCCCATACCGCTTTGAATAATATAGTACGGATCTCCTAGAATTTCCATATCCATCTTTACCATTTCAGCTTGACTAGTTACTGCATCCCAGAAAGAACGCATGACCCTAGTATCAAGATCCTCGGGACCACCACCACCATAATAATCCGATTTAAGCCAAGTTTCTACCGCTCTCATTGCTCTGGTTAGAAAATTTCCTGTAGCAGGAGTTGTATTTCCTTCTCCTACTGGTTGATTATCTGGTTTGTTTTTGTCTGCGGCTCCACTGTCTTTAGTTTCAGTTTTAACATCCTGTGTCTGAATCAGTTTAGCTTGACCCATCTTTCCTATAAATCCAGCATTGAATTTAATATTGAAATTTATAATGTCTGTATTTTTTCCGGTATAGATATAGTTATAGACTTTAACTACTTGTTTTTCTAAATTTGCTTGGCCGGCAGGAGCTTGGTTCATCGGTGCAATCGCAGAACTATGTGCTAGATAAGGCAACACTCTATAAACTATCAATCTAGGATACATGCCTGTCTTTGAAAGATTTTCATCTGAACTAATATTAAACACCTGAGCATCGATAGTCCATAGTTGTCTATGTCCGTCATCTTTTAAACCAGCGGCACTTAATGCTTTTTTAGAATAATCACTTATCATTATGACCTGATTAATAACATTAAAAATATCCATATTTTGCGTGAATCGCATTTCATTTGTTTTCGGATCTATTACTAAATTTCCTCTAGTGTAAACTCCTGCATTTTCTTTCCACACATCTTTTTCCTTGCCGGCGGCAGCATCTCCACTTCGTATTTCACTGAACCCTAAAGTAGATTTACCGATAGCATTGCAAGTAGCATCTGATTGAACTAATGTTTTATTTTTTTGATCTCGAGAAACTCCGATAACTTTACCAATATCGTCGGCAGTTGTTCCTGCAGTTGGTGCAGACTTACTTTCTGTTTTATCATTGGCCGCAGGGGCTTTGGCAGTTTCTATTCGGTCTGGAAAAAGTATTAGGACTTCGTCTGGCACTTTAACTATACCTTGATCTGCTTGTTCTTTTAATTTTTTATTAATAACTGATTGCAGACTATTTTCGCCAGTTTGCAGTATTTCTTGCACAGTCTTGCCTGTAATAGACACAGTTGTTTTTAATCCAGCATCGGCAGTTGAATGCGCTTGTGCATTCCATGGGATCGCTGTACAAGAATATACACATCCTTGCTCACTTACAGTCATGTCAGCTTGCGTAAGTTTAATAGGAATCTTACGACTGGTATTAGGAATATTAACCATTCCGCCTGTTTCTGTATTTCCTCTAAAATCAATAGTAAGTATATAGGGTGCTTGTATCCAATTTTTATGTTTAGCTCTGCCGGCTGCGGTCTGTAACGCTACCATAAACATTCCCATACTATACGGTTCAATAATCTTAAATGTTATGTTTGTAACATTTGATATCGCATTTGTTTGCAACACTGGTAACGAATTAATTTCTAAATGGTCTATATAAAATTCAAAAGTGCCGTATGGGGTTTTTACTCTGTTCTGTGGACTGGCGCTAGCATCTTTAAGTATTAAAGGTATTTGATTACCTTTCATATAAAGATCAGGATTGACCAACTGTGCATTAGTTAGTACACCTAATCCTATTTCGTAGGTATAACTAGCATATTTTAATAACGGATTAGGCACCGGCAATTTAGTTTTACCAGCACCTGTAAATAATGAACTAAAAAATCCTGTGATGCCGCCACCTGAGCCGGCTGCCGCTGATATACTACTAGCTGGTCCAGATGATGCTAGACCTTGTACTGCCGCAATACCTGCTGTTGTTGCGGCGGCTGTTTGAACTAATCCGTCTACTCCGCTCATATTATAAACCTAATGCTGATTTTAGACTACTATTTTTACAAAGATAAATTTGTTTACCTGGGACAAAATCGAGTATGGGATCTTGAAGTACGTCAAGATTGCGTTGAATAAAAACCCACCACAATGTAGCATCACCGTATAAATCGTATGCTAATAAGTCTGGGCGAAATGTGTACTGTGGTTGTATAGTGTATAAAAAATCATCAACTTCAGAACTAACTGATCTGATTGATAACACATCAAGATGATTGTTAACTATATCAGTTGTATACCAAGGGCTTGTATTTGTATAAGTTGCCATATTAGATATATCCAAAAGAGTTATTTAAATATCCGCCACCAACAAATCTATCAAGACTAAATTTACGTGAAGCAGTTCTGCTGTAGATCGGTTGTAGAGTTATCTGGAACGTGCTTTTAGTTGGAACATAACTAACTCCGCCACTAGTCTTGCCGCCAAGCCCTAATGATCCTGCCAGTCCTGCGATCTGTCCGATACCACCAGCTATACTACTTACACTATCAGTAAGGCCTCCTAATCCAATGCCGGCTCCGCCGAGGCTATCTGCAACTCCGCCTATTGAGTCAGCAATGCCTTCGATAGCACCTGCCATACTTCCTACAACTGGGACTCCTATATAGTCACAGTCATTAGGTAATGTTGTTGAAAATTGTGTAATGACTACTGGAACATTCTTAAAGACATAATTTCCATAACCGTTTAATTTAACTACCGGTGGAGGATTACCTGCCTTAGGATCAAGACCTGTAAACATTTTTGTTAGACTACGTAAATAATGAACTGCGGCAATCCAATAAATCCCCTGAGTAGGATCTTCAACGTTCATTGGGGCTGTTATTGTGATTGATCCTGGATCACTATTCCTAAATGCATGGAATTTGTAGTTTGTATGTACTGTTTCTACAGCATTATATGTGGCGCTACTTTGAATAGTAATCTGCGGAGTATATGGGAATATTAAACCGCCAGCATCCTTTAACGGTGCAAGAACAGGGCTCGATCTAAAACTAGGCCAAGTAGGGAGACTTAATCTGACACGCCAATCGTTTTCATTTGCATCACCACCAAAGCTAGCAAATGCACTGGATAGATCACCTAATGCTTCTGCACCGGCTGAGATATCACCAGACCGTATTGCAGATCCAAGGTCACTAACAGCCGTTATACCAGCTAATCCGCTTGATAGTTTTCTCGAAACGTTTGCGCCAGAACTTATGAGATTCGAACTTGCGCCATATCGTGTAATTGCTGTTCCTGTAACCGCCATAATAAAAATCCCCTTTTGGTGTATTATTTATTTGACTTTATTAACTGCGTAGTTTATAATTAACATTCCGGAGACTTAATTAATGACAGCTAAAGTAAATTACCTAAACAACAAGGATATGTTGTTAGAGATTCACAAATCAAAAAGTTCATACTGTGTTTTTACCAAACCCGAATATCATCAATATGATATGATCGTAGCTAGTGTTGATAAGATTAACATACGCACAATAGCAGAAGCTAAACGCAATCGAGCAAAAAGAATAGGCGACTTAGAATACTCTACAAGAAAGAAAGCTGGAGAAAAAGTTAAACAATCGGACTGCGAAGTTGACTACAAAAAGATTGCAAAAACCGATGTAGTGTTTAGAGTTATGACATTTGATCATATTCCATTAAACAACACTCGTAAGAAAAATCCAAAAAGCCTAGCGGATCATAGAGATAAAGTTAATTTCCCCCCGTTCCAACATTGGAAATTTAATGATGAAGACGAACTAGTATGTGTAGGTAAGAGTCATTGGAAAGGCTCACTAGAGAAAGGGCATTTTGACAAAGACGCTGGCCAAATTACTAACAATCTAGCACGTATGATGTTAAAGTTGTGCGAGCGATACGCTACTCGAGGAAACGTTCGGGGCTACACATATAATGATGAAATGAAAGGGCAAGCTATCTTGCAGTTAACACAGATTGGTTTACAATTTGATGAATCAAAATCAGACAATCCGTTTGCATATTTTACTGCGGCTGTTACTAATAGTTTTGTTCGTGTTATTAATATTGAAAAACGCAATCAAAATATCCGCGATGACATTTTAGAAATCAACGGTATGAATCCAAGTTATAGTAGAACTGGTGCAGGCGAACATGCGGCCGCATTGAAACGATTTGAAGGAGAAGCACCTAGTGAGTAAAAGTAACTACCTCAGCGTCGTAGAATCAGCTACACATAAAGTTGTTATTAATAAGATGTTTTTTAATGCTCCGGCTATGAATAAGTGGATTAAAGAAAACAATATTGTAGACAAATATCCTAAACCTACATACTATATCGTTAAGGAATGCTATTAATGAGTAATATGTTTAAAAAGATTGCCGCTTTCACGGACATACACTTTGGGCTAAAATCCAATAGTAGTGTACATAATCAAGATTGCGAAGACTTTGTAGACTGGTATATTGCAAAAGCCAAGGAGGAAGGCTGTGATACAGGAATTTTTATGGGCGATTGGCACCACAATCGCAATAGTCTCAATATTACTACTATGGATTATAGCCTTAGGGCTCTGGAAAAGTTGGGGCAAGCGTTTGATAATTTTTACTTTTTTCCTGGCAACCACGATCTTTACTATAAAGATAAACGAGACATTCATTCAGTTGAGTTTGGCAAGTATATTCCCGGAATCACAGTGGTACACGAACCGACTACCATTGGAGATGTCACACTCTGCCCATGGCTTGTAGGAGATGAATGGAAAAAAATAAAGAATATGAAGGGCAAATATTGTTTCGGGCACTTTGAATTGCCTAAGTTCTTTATGAATGCCATGGTGCAGATGCCGGATCATGGGGAATTACAAGTAGATGCATTTAAAGGTTTTGAATTAGGATTCAGCGGACACTTCCACAAGCGACAACAAAACGAAAATATGATCTATATTGGTAACGCATTTCCTCATAATTATTCAGATGCATGGGATGATGATAGAGGAATGATGACGTTAGAATGGGGTAAAGATCCTGTATATCACAGTTGGCCTGCTCAACCTACATTCCGTACACTAAAATTAAGTGAATTAATCGATCGTGCAGATGAAATTATATTACCTAAACAGCATTTACGTGTGGCGCTAGACATTGATATTAGTTTTGAAGAAGCTAGTTTCATTAAAGAAAAGTTTATTGCGGATTATGACATCCGAGAACTTACACTAATTGCAGAAAAGAAAGAAATAGAAATCAATACTAATATAGATATACAATCATTTGAAAGTATTGATCAGATCGTAAGTAATCAAATTATTAGTATCGATTCAGAGACTTACGATAAAAATAAATTGCTGGAAATTTACAGTAGCCTATGATTAATATTAAGGAATTAACAGTTAGAAATTTTATGAGCGTGGGTAATCAAACCCAAGCTGTAAACTTTGCACAAAAAAATCTAACACTTGTTCTAGGAGAAAACTTAGATCAAGGCGGTGACGACAGCGGATCACGCAACGGTACAGGTAAAACAACCATTGTTAACGCATTGACCTTTGCATTATACGGTAATGCTCTAACTAATATCAAAAAAGATAACCTTGTTAATAAGATTAACAACAAAGGTATGCTAGTTACACTAGCATTTGAAAAAGATGGCATTGAATATCGCATCGAACGTGGTCGTAAACCTAATGTGCTACAGTTTTTTGTTAATGACCAAGCACAGACTACTGAAGAAACAGATGATGCGCAGGGGGATATGCGCGAAACACAGAAAGATTTAGATGATTTACTAGGCATGAGCCATGATATGTTCAAGCATATTGTAGCACTAAACACTTATACCGAGCCTTTCTTGAGCATGAAAGCCAATGATCAACGTGCTATTATTGAACAATTACTAGGTATTACCCTATTAAGTGAGAAGGCTGAAACACTTAAAGAGCTAATAAAAGAGACTAAAGATCAAATATTCCAAGAAAATGCAGATATAGAAGCTATTAAACGTAGCAATGAAGGCATACAAAAGAGCATTGATAGTCTAACAACCAAACAGAATGCCTGGAATACTCAGCATGCTAACGATGTGGAAAAGATCGCACGAGCTATTGTGGAACTAGAAAGCGTAGATATAGAAGCTGAGCTTGCGAAGCATGCGGAGCTAAAAGTATACGACGAGAAGTCGGCAAAGCTGAAAAGCCTGAATAAGGAGCGGGCTACGCTAGATAGCGCGATAGCGCAAGCGGAGCGAAGCGTAAAAAAGTACGCTAGCGAGCTTGCTAAACTGCAAGACCGTAAATGTCACGCCTGTGATCAAGAGCTTCATGACCATAAACATGAGGAAATGACCACAGAAGCGTCTCGCCATCTGGTCGAAGCCAACACATATCATGACAAAATACAAGCTGACCTTGGTATGATCCTGCAGGAAATTGGCCTAATCGGTGAACTTACACAGCGTCCTAACACCTATTATGACACAGTTGAACAGGCTCTTAAGCATCAAAATAACCTAAAGAGTCTAGAAACACAGCTAGAAATTAAAGCAGGTGAACAAGATCCCTATCAAGAACAGATAGACGAGCTTAGACACACAGCTATGCAAACAGTTTCTTGGGATAGAGTCAATGAATTGTCCAGTCTAAAGGACCATCAGGAGTTCTTGCTCAAGCTATTAACGTCAAAAGACAGCTTTATTCGCAAGAAAATCATTGATCAGAACCTTGCCTATCTCAATAATCGCCTGACCTACT
>Ga0214192_1000192_pt1 | contig 38250 bp, 62 predicted proteins | sample TroBogEpilimnion_44_FD_153030 | JGI IMG/M metagenome (GOLD analysis project Ga0214192, IMG submission 153030) | Freshwater microbial communities from Trout Bog Lake, WI - 29JUL2008 epilimnion | ecosystem: Environmental > Aquatic > Freshwater > Lake > Epilimnion/Euphotic zone | place: Trout Bog... | reverse complement strand
TGCTAACCTCACTGGTGCTGACCTCACTGGTGCTGACCTCACTCGTGCTAACCTCACTGGTGCTAACCTCACTCGTGCTAACCTCACTCGTGCTAACCTCACTGGTGCTGACCTCACTCGTGCTGACCTCACTGCTTGTAAATTCTATATGGGTTCAAATAATAAAAACTTTGAAGCACTATGTAAAGCAATTAAGACAATCAAGTGGAATAGTAATACAGGAAGTGATTTTATTAACTAATTAAAGAATAAAAGTATGGGAAAACCAAGAATAAAGTTTATGTTTTTAGTATTTAAATGGTGTGTATTTGGTGATATTAATGAAAATATTGGATACCACAGACACTTTAATTTATTTGAATACAGAAAAGCTAAAAGTGAATTAACTAGAATTTTAAAAGAAACAAAACAATCCCCCACCTCTTAGTCAGAGTAAATGGGTAGTAAGAAATATTAAATAATTATGAACTACAAAAAAGGAAATTACGTTAAAATAAAGAGAGATGGAAGAATAGGTAAAATAGCTGAAGTCTACGAAGATGGAAACTATAGTATTGAAGTAGATGGGGTATTGGTAAAGGATTATGTAAAGTCATTATTAGTAAGACAAGATTATGACGCACAATACGACACTTGGCGAGATTCAGACCTAGAACCAGCACCTAAGACTTGGGAGACGTTAGAAGTGGGGGATATATTGGCAAATATAGGTGGAAATAAAATTAAAGTATTATCTGTTTCAGATTCTCTTATTACTAGAAGTGCTGTTGATGATTTTGATATAGCATATAGTAGTTTTTACACTAAGCAGGAACTAATAAATGGTGGCTGGACTGTCTACCAACAACCCACCCCAGAACCTATCCTAGAATTAACCCTTGATGAAATAGCAAAGAAGTATGGTCGAGATGTAAAAGATATTAAGATAAAGAAATAAAATATGAATAATGAAACAAAAATGTTTTTAGTAAAAAGTTCAGTAAGTAATTTTATTGGTGATTATAATAACCCTATTTGTTTTTGTTTATCAATGGAAGAAGCTGAGTTTTTAGTAAATGAATTAGAAGAAATAGAATCAAAGAAAAGACAAGATATTGACACTTATTATCGTTACGGATTAAAAACTTTCTTAATAGAAGAAATCCCTTTAAAAGTAGTAGACAAAACAAAAAAAGAATTTATAAAATTCCAAGAAAAAAGCAAGAAAGAGAAACAAGAAAAACTCGATAAGGAATTAAAAGAAAGAACAGATTGTTCAGTAAAGGATTTTACAAGAATTAGAGAAATACAAGAAGAATTAGCAAAGTTAAAATGTTAGTACATTAACAAGTATGATGTACAAAGCAGGGGATAGGTCATAGGTTCAAATCCTATTGCGTGGCTAGCGTAGTCTCGTATAGCTCAGTCTGGTAGAGCAATCCCTGCTTTGTACATCATACCCATAGTCATCAGAAAGTTGCTTGTGAGTGTTATCTAATAATGATAACTATTAAGTAAAATAACGATTCTTGATACCAAGGGCTATCGGGTATCTAATAAGCCTAACTTACCTCAGTTATCAACTAACAACTCTAAAGAGGAATAGGATATGAGAGAATATATTAAACAATTATTTTAACCCTTTATTAGTAATTAGGATAGAAGAAAACAATGAAGAAGAAAACAAAAAAAGTTAATATGAAAAATGTTTGTTGGAGAATTGGAAGATTTGGCGGTGGCAATTTAGATATTTTAAGAAAAGCAAAAGAGAATTAAGAGATGTTGCAAGAATAGAAATAAATCATTATCAAGAGTGCATAAATGAATTAAAGAATTAACCCTATGAAAACACCTAAACAAAAGAAGGTTCCAACTTGTAAGAAATCCTTACAAGTTGATTGTGATTGTAAAGAAATTAGCTGTGCAGAAAACTGCACTAGAAACCATACGCATAAAGAATTTTTCTGTGAGAAATGCTACCCAGAGATATATAATTGTAAACCAAACAAGACGAGATTGACAAGTAATAAACAACCAACTGCTAAAAGTAAATCAATTAGCAATAAAAACCCAATAATAAGACATATTTTAAAAGTTCCGGAGGGTTATAAATTCTACTTAACAAGAGAGTATGGTTATGTAATTGTTAATGAGTTTATTCCTAAACATAAAAAATTAGATAAAGTTTGCCCTACTTGCCACGCAGATATTAGCTTTAAATGGAGAAAATAATATATGAACTTAAAAGAAAAATTAATAATTTTAATTGGGTCTGGTTTGTTTATAATTGGACTTATGTTTAATTTAGAATTCCCATTATTTATTTGTGGGTGGATTGCAGGATATGTTGCTTGTTGTATAATAGTATTATTAATTGAATAAATATAAATTTATGACACAACACAGATATTTGTTTTAATTGTTAAAAAATAATATGAAACCTAATTTTTTTAAAGTTATATATGAATCTATAAAATACGGCTGGACAGATCACGAATGGGGATGTAGTGCTAATTGGAAATGGTATATTAAAAAGTGTTTTGGTAGTAAATTTTATAGTTTTGGTTTAGAAAAATCCTATCTTAAAAGACATAATATTCACAGAATGATGGGTTGGGTTAATAGTACCGAACCAGAGAGCCTATGGTGTTTAGATTGCGATTTAAGATATCAAAAAAATGAAATTTATCCTAATATCTCTTATACTAAAATGACAAATTATCAAGTTAAACAAATTATTGATACACCAATAGATAAGAGACAAGGTAGTGGTGTTAAATATACTAAATTCAAATGATAAAAATTCGAGACTATACAAATAAATTAATGTCTTTTCCTATGTTAAAACGTAGAGAGATAGATAAAATAGTTAAGGAGATTTATAAGAAAGGTAAGATAGACGGATCTAAATCATTTAAGCAAAAAGCTCCTGCAAGATAGAAAGTTCTGTTCTTGAGGAGCTTTTTGTAAAACAATAAGATAACTTGTATCGCCGTATCAAAGAAATTGTAATGATATTTGTCCAAAAATATGTTGTTTTCTTATCTCTCGAACGTACGGGTAATCTTGTTTATATTATAATACCTAGTATTTTAAAATACAAGGGTATACAATTAAAGTAAATCAAAATTCTTTTTTATGAAAACAAAACCCTGTCATCCTCACCCTTTTGACAAAGACAACTATCTTACTAAACATCATATCATCCCCAGACGTAATGGTGGACAAAGTGTCCCACAAAACATACTACGCTTATGGTTTAAAAGACATATGGCGTGGCATCAGATATTTGGGCTATTCACAATCAATGCGATTATACAGAACTGGCACTTATTCCGTTTCTACCACCAACGACCACAATGGCGTGAAGTATTCGGTAATAAGACACCAGATGAATGTTTAGCTTTGTTAAAAAGAGTACATAAGATGAAAAAAATGTTAAAGTGGAGGTATTGGTAATCCCCACAAAAGAACCCTGACTATTTCTATAGTTGGGGTTCGTTCGTCTATTTTAGATACAAAAAATCCCCATAGTGATGAGATGGGGATTTTTACCCGAGAAGGGTAATTATAAAAGAGGTCGGGGCTTCTATGATTATTTATATTATAGCATATTAACTTACCGTAGTGCTATCTGGAACTGATGGTATTGTAACTGTAACATCATAATTGCTAAACCATTTCTCTAAAAAAGTAGCAACAAAACCCATAACTACTGTCATAATAGCTTGATAAGAACCAAAATTATAACTATCTATTCTTGAAAAGATATATGTTACTAATGTTGCAAAAGCTATTAATCCTGTGTGAATTAATACTCTTTTAAAACCACTCCACTCAATTTGTAAAAAACCGATTGTTTTATTTTGCATATTATTGATTTAATAAATTATTTGTTAATATTCCAACTATACCATCTTCGACAAGATTGTGTAATAGTTGAAATGTTATAACTGCTTGTTTTGTTTGATTGCCAAATATTCCATCTGCTGGAATACCTAGTTTTGTTTGTAATTGCTTTACGTCATAACCTTTAGAACCATATTGAAGTACTTTTGTGAATATATATTTATTAATTGTAGTATTTACAGCTGTTCCTATTTGTACACATCGTGGTGCATAATCTGATCCGAAGTAACCAATACCAGCACGACCCCACGCACTACTCCATTCATTTATAAAATAAATATAGTTTTCATCATACGCAAAAGCTGTTACAAAATGCCCTGAAGTTATCGGTACATTTGTTCGTAATGGCAATATATCTTTTTCAGCCCAAGAGTTACCCGAACCGTCTGCTTTTGTCCACCATTCAGCACCTACTTTTAATAACATTACTACTCCCTTATGGTCATATATTGCTTGCTTAATTTGCTCAAAAGTTGGGTTAAATTCAAAAGCATAAGTATCTATTTTATGTGAAGATGCATCTGTATCCATTTCTGGTGTTAAAGTTGATGGGTCAGCATAACTTGCATTGTTTACTGGATTGTTAGGTAATAGATTAAAATTACAAATACCGATTTTCTGTAAAACTTTCATAATAGTACTCATATTTGAACCTTCATTTGGAGACAAGCCATCTGATTGTCTTATCTTTTTCCAAAGATACTCTGGTGAACCTCTAAAGTCTTCAAGTACTTGTTTTAAAGATTGTCCAGCGTGAGCACCACAAGAAGGTGTTTGTTTTTGCATTTCAATAGTACCTGCAAAATCTACCATATAAGTATCTGGTCTTGTTGTTGGAGCAAAAGAACCAATAAGGGCTTCTTGTCCTGTTGGTATTTCTTCTATAGCTCCGTTAAAATTTATTTCTTCCATATGTTTATTTTTTTATAGCCGTCCAGGCTGTTGCTATTGCTAATACGACACCCATTATGTAAGCGGTTACTTTGCCAAAACCTTTTATATTTGTTATAACTTCCAACTTTTCATCTGCTTTGTTTTTCCATTCTTTATCGTGTTCTATATGATCAGAAACAATAGCAGTTAAATTCCTTATCTTTCCATTGACATGTTTTTCAACAGCTACACCGATAGAATTATCTACCCTGTGTATAATATCATCAACCAAACCTGAAGTTTCCTGTTTACCTGATTGTACAGCTTGAAAAATAAAGTCTTTAAATTCTTGTTTCTCTTGCTCTGACATAATTTAGTTAGATGCTACTGTTGTATCTGTTAAAGGAGTTATATCTGGTGTAGTAGTATCAACTACTGGTGTTGGGTCTACCGGCAATGCTGGTCTAACTTTATCAATTTTAGCCTGAGCGTCATTAATTATAACCTGGTTATTGTTTATAATATTAGTGTCTGAAGCATTATCTTCTAGTCTTTGAGCTATATAACCTTGACGCTTATTAGTATCATTTGTTGCATCATCTATGATAGCTTGTTGAGAATTTATAAAATCAACAGCTGAAATAGGTGTTGTAATAACAACATCATTTTCCCCTTTTATTTCTATATTATCAATATTTATATTATCCATATATTTTATATTTCCATTACAACATATTGTGGTGAAGTACCAGCAATAGTTATTGGTCCAGTAAATACAGTACCTGTGGATTGACCCCATGTTCCACCAGTACCATCACTTGCTCCTGTTCCTGCTTTTAAAGCTTGATGAAAAACAGTAGTTGAAGCTGTACCTCCTAAGTTAACATACAAAACATTGGTACCTACATTTTGAATATTCCAAGCTGATCTGGCTGGGTTATTATTCAAAGCGGTTGTACTTGAAGCTATTGAGGGGGTATTTATATTACTTCTACCTCCTATAATTGATCGTGTATCTGCCATAATTAAATATATTTAAGTTTATTAATATATAAATACAATAACACGATTAGTGATATTTAAAAGGGGGATAATTACCAGTAAGATATTTTTTTTCTATCTGGATATTTTTCTTTGACTAATTCCTCGTAACTTTTTTCTTTATTGTCTTTAGGTATTATTTTGATTATTATTTTTTCTGATACATTCTGTGGATTAAAAACACAAGGAGAGAGAGGTATAATAAAATACTTTCTTGCGTGTTCTCGGATACTTGTTCGGTCTATGTTATATAATTCAGCAAGAGCATTAAAGCTCCAACCATTTTGTCTTAATAATAGTATTTCGTAAAGCTCTTTAGGGTGTTTGACTAAATAACTTCTATTACGCATAATATTATTATAAACACTTGCCTATAATAAAGCAAGTGGTATAATTTAGATATGATTCAACTATCAACTTTTGGATTAATTGTATTTTTAATTATTTCCCAGTACTTCTAGAAACTCCTGTCGCTTTTAATAAATAAGGTAATGCCCCTCGCGTTACTTGTTTTGTGGTTGGAGTAGCTAATTGACTTATTAAACCTGCTGTTTTTAAACCAACAGCTGGATTTTCTAATGCTTTAGAAACAATATAACCAGGAACACCAGCGGAAGTAATAGCAACTAAATCTCTTAAATTGATCAATTTTGATCTTCCTTCTTTTGATACAGCTCTTTGTAATCCATTTTTTAATTGGTATTCTTTTGATAAATCATTGTAAATAGGTTCTGATTCTTTAGCTACACTTTTAATTGCGTCACTCATAGAACGATAAACACTAGAACCTAATTGTTTACCTGTTTTAACTTCGGGAGTATCTAATTCAGAAAATTTAAAAGTATTTCCTCCTATCTCTGAATTTAATTTTTGTAAATCTGCCAAAGATAATCCTTCTGGGGTTGCTAATTTATAAACAAGATTACCTTTTAATCCTGATAGTTTTTTAATTTCAGAAAAGAATTTATCTGGTTGTATATCTGTATCTGGATTTTTTTGTAAAAATCTTTGATATATATCTTTCCCAGACACAGTTATACCTTCATAATCTGGTTTATTTAAAATGGAACCGAGTTGACCACCTAAACTTTTTATGGAAGCATTACTATCTTCTAACATTTTAGACGGAGAAGCTAACCCTTTTTGTATGGCGTATGCAGCTGTTTCATCATTTATTTTTGGAATATAACTTTTGATTAATCTACTAGGTAATGATTGACCGGCTTTTTCTAATACTGAACCAACAGTATTAATTCCTCCACCAACTACTGAACCGACAAGACCCTGTTTAGCAATATCTCCAACATCTGTTGAACCACCAGCTATTGCTCCTGTAGCCCCCAATAAGCCTCCAAGTTTAGCTCCTTGTACTACTTTACCTAATACTCCTGTTTTTGTTGCAAAACCCTTTGTAGCTCCTAATAAACTCTGTCCTGCTTCACTAGTTGCTCCTGCTTCTGGTAATCCAGCTCCAATAGTTAAAGCTCCCTGTGCGACATCACCAGCTGTTTGAAGTGGTGTAGGGGCAGATAAATCATAAGCCGCTGTTGAACCTTTAGGAGCTAACCCTAAAGCTTCCTCACCTGCTGTAAGACCGTATCCACCTAAAGTACCGATAGCTTTACCAACTTGTTGTCCTGGAAATATTGAACCGACAATATCACTTGCTTTTTGTAAAAAATCTCTATTGTCTTGTTTAGGTTGTTGAGCGGTACTTTGTTGTGTACTTTGACTTGTTGGATTGTTTTTATATTGTTGATATAAATCAGTTACAGATTTGACGTACTGAGGGACGTTATATTTTATTTGTTGACCGTTTATAGTAGTTGTTCCTACTTTAGACTGCCAATTTTTATCAGTTCCACTATTCCATATAGCAGCAATTTGAGCAGCATTTTTACCACTTTTTATAAGTTTTCTTATAGTACCTTGAGCCACAACTGATTGATTTTCTGGTGTCATTGGTGCATTTTCATCACCTAAAACATCTTTCGCTTGTGCTTTCCAGGTTGCTGATTGCCACTGTCCTGCTCCTTTTGAGGTACCCGCATCACCAGTAGAATTGTAATCTGTATTACTTTCGTGTTGAAAAATAGCCTTAGTAAGATTCTTAGCTTGTTCTGCTATTGCTGAGTCATCATAATTTGACGTTTGGTTATTAGAGATTTGGGTTGATTGATCCATAAGGTGTTGTTATTGTACTACCTTCAGTCTGACTGCCTGAAGTACTATTTGATGTTCCAGGATTGCCATAAATATTAACTTTAGCTCCACCCAATTTTTCAAGAGTTTGTTTTGCTGCTGCAATATCATTTGGAGTTGGTTCATCAGGAAGAAGTGCATTTGATTGTCCTACATAATCAGTAGGAGTTCCACCTTGTGTACTTGCAAGAAGTTTCTGTATAGCACTGCGAGCTTCTGCAACAGCACCAGTATAAGCACGAGTTGCATCAGAATTAACACCAAATGTTTTAGAAAACCAGTTAGCTCCCGCATTTACTGCTGGTATATTTGTGCTTTGTAAAAAACCTAAATTACCTAATGTTGTTTCAAGATTAGAAACCGCTTTTGTAGCATAATCATAAGCTGGTTTGATTGAACCTTGTTGAGCAGATAAGGTACTAGATTGAGAAGCACTATATCCTGATGGTAATGCTTTTTGCAAAGCATCTATTCCTCCTTGACCATATCCAGATAAAGCCTGTGTTGCTTGGTCATAAGTCATTTGTCCAGATGTAAGCTTTTGAATAACATTACTAACAGCATCATTTAATGAACCACCAGTAGTCCCTCCGCTAAACGAACCAGTAACTGGATTAAATGCTTGTTGACTATAAGAAGCAAGTTGAGGTGCTGCTGCATTACCAGCACTCTGCAATGCATTTTGTGCTTGAGATTGTCCAGTAAGAGCTTGAGAAGTACCTTGCAAAGCCTGTGAAGCACCTTGAGCGACTGCTTGCTGTTGACCAGCTGCTGTTTGAGCCACAATTTGATTGAGACCTTGAGCACGAGGAGATATAATCCCTGTGTTGTATTCTCCTTCTGTTTGTGCAGCTTGTTTGCCGATATCAGATATTTGCTGTCCTGCTTTAGCTGCAATGTCTTGTGCTTGTTGACCAACAGCTTGACTTCCAGCAGCTGTATTAGCTGCTCCTGTAATTAATTGACCATACAATCCAGCATTAGGAGTATAACCTGTTGGTGCTGTTTGAGCTGTTGTCGTTGATGGTGTTGAAACAGTAGACGTGTTTGTTGAAGCAGCTGGTGTACTATATTTTGCTATAGCTGCTTGAGTTTTTGGACCCATAAGACCGTCTTCTGTAAGACCTGCTCCTTTAGCGTTAAGGGCTTTTTGAGTTTGTAAAGTTGACAAACTAAAACCATTTGGTAAACCAGAATTACTACCTGAAGTACCATTTGTAGTGCTTTTTGTAGAAGAAACTGGTGTTGTTTTTTTTACTTGATTAGATGGCAATAAGTTTGTACTTGCTGGCGTAACTGGTGATTTTGCTTGAACACCCACACTTGCTGGTGGTTGAGTATAGTTACCATATAATGCTGATTGTTGTAGTGGATTCATATATTAATTTTGGCTTACTGACCTTTGAAATAGGTTCATATTATTAATTTGTTGACTTGTATCTGTTAGAATCACATTAGTTGATTTAGAACCGTATTCCTCATCTAAAGCTGCATATCCTTCCGCATATTTATCCGCATACAGTTTCGCTCTGGTAGCATCAGGGAATCTCGTTGTATAGTATATTTCTGCCATTCTGAATAATGGCAAGTCTTGATAATCTTCTGGCAATAAAGGCTCTTCACCGATCGTAAAGTTAGCTCCTGCAACTGTCGCTCCTGTATAGTTGTTTTTTAAAGTCAATACCGTTGCACTTGTTATCGTGTCTATTTGATACCACTGATTATCTCCGCAAGAAGCGTTAGTTGTTGAAAAAGGTATTCGTAACCATTGACCTGCCATTGAATTAGTGAATGTACTTCCTGAAGCAGTAACTGTAGCAGTATTAGTTGTTATTGACACAGTAGTTGCGTTTGTTGTTTGAGTAACGTCAGCTTGAGACAAATCAACAATACGGGTTTTATAGTTCATAGTTATGACATTACCGTTTGATGCTGGTGTTGGGAAAATGCCTACTTTATTGTTGTAAACAAAAAAGAAAGAAGGGAAGTCTTGGTAGAAAGTAACCGTATTTAAATTATCCCAATATTCACGAGAAGGACACTCTTTAACAGACCAAAGAACACCGCCGATAGTGACCGTAACGTTTATAAGTTTTTTAACTTGTGGAGGGAGATTGTAAAAAGTCTGTTGAGCAACAGTGCCTCCTGGAACAATATAACTGCGTTCATTAAAATAATAACGGCTTGTTAAGTATCGTAATGATTGATTAATTTCTTCCATTGCCCAAGTAACATTATCAGAATCTGTATTGTTTATGTATCTTGGTATATCTAACAAATATCCGCTATAAGTTCTCATATTTATATAATATATATTAAATTAACGATTTTTAAAGGGGGATAACTAATAACTTAAAGTAACCATAACAACTACGTGATTTACACTAGTTGGAGTACCTGTCAATACTAAACCTAGACGATCACCAATAGCTAGATTAAAATTAGTATTAGCTATTGTTTTTAATGTACCTTTTTGTACCGTATTTATTGTGGCTTTTAGATTGAAACCAGTAGCAAGTAATGACGTACCCCCGCCAGTAGCTGCTGTTCCAGTTAGTTTTTCAACATTTAAAGTTACAGCCCCTGAATCCGTTCCTAATCCTGAATGTACTTCAGTCGCTGCTTTAAAAACACATTTATAAGGTGCAATAAAGAATACACCATAATTACCAGAAGTAGCAGCTAGTGTTCCAGGTACAATTAAATGCAAAACTTCGCTTCTGTTCGTTATATTTAGGAAAGATACATTCGGTGTATCTAATCCATTGTGTACGTGATAAGGTGTTTGGGTTAAAGCAAATTGGTTTATCCCAGAATTTTCATTATAATTGTCTTGCGATATTCCAGTTACCTTATCATCAAAACTTTGATTCGTCATAAATTATTTTTTTATTTTTCTTAAACGTAATTCTTTTAATCTCACAAAACTAGGGGAAGAAGATGTAGAAGTTAATATAATCTGAAATTGTATCATCATTATATTTGAGAAAGGTATTTCAAAAGTATTTCCTAAACTACCAATAACACTATCAGTTCCACTTTTTGTGTCAGTAAATGCATTCCAACTATCAGTTAAAGATGTACGCCATTTTAGTTGTACGCTTTCCCCTGAAACCAATTTAGCACTGTATTTTGTATTAACAGAAGTAAAATTCCCTTTATCTAAATAATCACCGACTGGTATCATATCTGTTTCTATTACAGTCTGTCCTGAAGTATAAGGCGTTTGACTTGAACCATCTATGCCATAAGTAGCACCTGAAACTGAATCAGATGTCCAAGCACTATAATATTGTGACCCTAAAGCGTTCTGATTGTATTGATGTATCAAAACATTAGCTACTCCGTTATATGTACCATAAGATGATTGATTCTCAAGTTTTAAAGCTAATCCAGTGTCTTGTCCTATAAACAAATTTTGAGTTGGTGTAAATGACCATATACCACCACAAGTACCTGAGTGTACGGCATTTTCGTCATTTATAGAGAACCATACTTTACCCCCTGAATACATCACTCCACCCCAAGTAAAATACGGAGTAATTTGTCCAGTAATATAATCTGGTACAGTAACCACAAGAGAAGAAGTATTTCCGTTTGTGATATAAATATTTCCACGAGAACCTGCAAAAACATAAGCCATATTGTTAACAGTAATCATATTTGTTACATTTTGTTCTGGCAAAAATAAGAAGCCATTAGGTGTTGTTGAAAAACCATCCCAGAAATAAACAGTATTGGACTTACAGCCTATTAAAATATTACTTCCTATCTCTGTCAAACATTGAGCTATATCTTGTTGTTGAGGAATTGTCAAAGCTTGAGGTGAGAAAATATAAGTTGAGGTGTTTGTCGGATCAAAAGTTGTAAAATACTGTGTCCCACTTCCCCCACTTAAACTTATTGCTGACCCTGTTGGAGTTGCCGCTACTTGGAATTGTATGTTCCCGCTGTTCACCGTAACTGAACCAACTTTAACATAATACGTTGCTCCAGCGGTTACTCCTGTTGGCACATTACTTGTTCCTGCATTAGAAAAGAAATCAATCGGCATACCGCCGTAAGGTTTTACACCATTTATCAAAGTAGAAACTGTTAATGTTGTTGTAGAAAACACGTAACTTGCAGATGACCATAAGTTTGGAGTACCAGCTGTTGCAAACAATGAACCAACGAATGAACCATCTACCCAATACAAAGCCCCTGCTTTACTAGTATAAGCAAAGTGTGGGTTATTTATTCCTGTTGGAGTATTTAATGATTGTATTCCCCCCGTTTTAACCCACCCTGTACCTGTTGGTGTTGAGCCATAAGTAATAGTTAAAGCGGTTATATTAATCCCTAATTCAGCGGTAAATTTACACAATATGGTATCCTGGATAAATAAGAATAACCAACCATTGTACACCGCCAAACCTGTCGCTTTCGCTGTTGTAGTTAAGGAAGCGGAAGACCTCGCTGTTGCTGTATCTATTTGTGCCCAAGTCATACCAGCTGTCGCAACAGCTGTATCATTTACCCAAACGTGCCCTTCTGAATCTAAAATATAATATCTATTCTGTAAATTGCCAGATGAATCATTGTAAAATTCTGTTGCTGATTGTACGGGAGTAGCCATTATTCCTCCCACTGCACTTGCATTTGCTAAGAAAGTAAGATTTGCAGTATGTGCCACCCCACTATTTAAAGTAATAGCTGTACCATTGTAGGTATAAGCTAAGCCTAATTTTTTTGTTCCAGATTGATAAGAATAAGCTATCCAATAAGTACCATTAGGCACTTGTGGCATTGTCGAGCTTGAGATAGTAACCCACGAACCTGCAAGTATGTAGCTGTTATCACTTGAAGTATACAGAATATCCTGACTAGGAGTTACCTGTTCTGTAAGAGTAGCAGTTACAGTGTAGTTTTGTGTCAATTGCTTTCTGGAATAATTACACATTATTACATCTGTTTCAGTAGAGACGTTAGCACATTTTATGCTGCCTAAACCAGAATGAGGAGAAGGTTGTATTCCTTTTTCCCATCCGTCAATTACTATATCGTTGTTTTCGTATCTATATGCCATATATTATTTTACATGAATACTAAGAATCTACCTTTTGCCGTGGCCGCTGCGACCATTGTCCACGTGCTTGATGTTGTGAATGTGTGAATCGTGAAGGAGCCTGATGTTGTTATTGTACCACCAGTTGAAGATGTTGACACGCCGTCGCTTCCGTCTGTGTGATATGCAATTATAACTATTCCTGAGCCACCGACTCCGCCGACTCCAGTATTGTCGCTTCCTCCGCCTCCACCACCAGTATTGGCTGTTCCTGCGGTTCCTGATACGTTAAATGCACCTCCAGTACCTCCTCCACCGTTTCCGCCTGGGGCGCTATTGTTTACAGTTGCCGCACCTCCTCCACCTGCGTAAAATGTAGCAGAACCTGAAATTGAGTTTGAAAGTCCGACGCCTCCGTTTCCACCTCCGTTGCCTGATCCGTTTGTTCCGACTGCCCCCGCGCCTCCGCCACCTCCTCCTGAGTTTGCGCTGGTATCTCCCGTACCTCCGGCATTTCCTTCGGTCGCCGTTCCACCTGTTCCGCTTTGGGCAGCACCTCCGCCGCCCGATCCGCCATTCGCACCGTTTTTTACGCCAGTTCCTGAGAGTCCGCCTCCCGTACCTCCTCCGTGTGCAGTTTGAGTATTAAAGACTGAGTTATTTCCGTTTAGAGTTCTTCCACCTCCTGCACCAACAGTCACCGTGTATGCTTGAGGAGTCACAGTAAAAGAAGTATTGCTGATGTATCCACCCGCACCACCACCACCGCCCATGTTTGGGTTATTTCCTTCTCCTCCTGATCCGCCTCCGGCGACTACTAATAAATTGATGGTTGCCATATATTAATTCTCCTTTGTTTCCCAAAGGAAGGTTTTCTTATTTAACACTGCATCTGGATTTGGCTTCGGATATATAAAAGCGTCCATTTCCCTGTCGTATATCATGCCGGGTCCACCATAGTTGCCACGGAGTGGAGTTCCGCCTTTTTCGTGTTTTCCGCCATAGGTATTGTATGAGGTTTGTATCCAATTCTTTGGGTCGCCAACAGCGCCAGAATCTATAAAATCCTGTTCTGCGACGATCGTTCGAAGCACAATATTGTTTTTGTCTATTTCTGCGAAGTGTGCCATATATTTATGCTGACGCTATGCATCTCCATTTTGAAGTTGCCGCGTTATATTGGAATCCTACCGTTAGTGGTAAGGTCGTCGACCCGTTTGTGAGTACTGGTGCTGTTACTGTTGAATTTTCTGTATTTACCCAAGCTAAAGTTTGAGCTACTGCACTAAAGTCTACTATCGATACAACTCTCATTTCTTTATCTACTGCACCAGCAGTTGGAATTGTTACTGTAAGAGTTGCTGCAGAATTATTTGTTACTACATTTGTTTTATATGCAAGATTAATTGTTGCCGCATTACCTGAAGCTGTAATTGCGTTTGTTATTCCAAAATAATCAATTAAAGAAAATGCCCAGTTTGCTGCAGTTGTAGGAGTTGCAGTTAAAGCTGTGAATACTGCTGATTGTCCTGCCCCTAGTACAATAATGGTATTTGCTCCTGAAGATTGAACTGTAACACTTCCTGTTGATTGATTCGTAATTGAGTATTGTTGCCCTGCTACTATTGATGTTGTTGGAAGTAAAACTGTTTGAGTTGAAGTACCTGTAAAATATTGTTGATAGTTACTTGCTACAGTAAGTGTAGTAGTTCCTGCGACAGTTGCTGTTGAAGTCCAACCTACTGCTAAGTTTGGAATTGATACAATATTTGCAGTATTTATTGTCATTGCATCAGTTGTTCCTCCATTTATTACGAAATGAATCGCATTTGATGTAGTTGTACCAACTACTAGATCTCCTGTTGTTGCAGTTAGATATACATTATTAACACCATTTAACGCACCACTTCCTGAAAAACCCGAAGAGTTCATTCCAAAATTACCGTAGTATGTTGTTGATGTACTATTATTATTAGACACAACGAAATCGGCTGAAGCTGCTGCACCCGAGTTGGTGTTTTGGATAATAAACTGATCATAAGTGTTTACATTCGCCTGTCCTGAAATAAGAATATTCGTATCAGAATATCCAAGAGTACCGATAGTAACACTTGTTGGTGTTATTGCTCCTAAAGTCATTGTTAAGTTAGGAGTAGTACCGCCAGAAGAAGAACCACTAACACCGTTAGCTGTTGTTACACCAATAGCCGTAACATAAGTACCAGAAGCTTGTTTGTTGTTTAATTGAGTTTGGATAGCAGAGGTAACTCCTTTTACATAAGATAATTCTGTAAGTGATGGATATGTTGCTACTGCTAATTCTCCGACAACACCACCGTTATCGTATAAAAGCTGTCCAGTTGTCCCACCTGTGATAGTTGTAGTACCTAGAACAATAGAACTGCTACCTGTTGAATTAACCAACATTCTGTGAGTTGTTGGGTCTACATATATTGTTGTTGGTGTAATACCATCAGTTGATGATGTACCACCTATAACTGCTATTCTGTTATTATCTCTAGGGAACGAAATATTTGTCATAAATTATGTTGATTTTATTAATAAATTACCTGATGAATCACAATAGATAGGGATAGGAGTAATGCCATCAGCACTAGACACTCCCCAAACTGTTGATATACGGTTAGCATCTTTTTGAGCATTTACAGAAGGGTAACTTGTACCAGTGATAGAATCTATCGCCATAATAGCGTTATTTACTGGATTAACATATACCAAAGCTGGGGTTACCCCATCAGTGTTTAATGTCGCTATCATAACTGGTTTACGGTTATTGTCTCTTGGAGCAGAAATTGCCATATACTTATGGTATACAAAAAATCCCCCTATTTAAAGGGGGATAATTTATTTAATTCTGTTTCCAAAACACCTCTCATATCAGCCAGTTTTATTTTTTCAACTCTTATGGCTTCTATATCTCTTGCTATTTTATCTAGTTTGGCTTGAATATTAATTTCTATAATATCAGTAAGTTTTTTACGTTCTTTTAATTTTTCTTCTTCTTTCTTTTGATATTCGCTGAAGTCAATCATCTTAAGAGTTAATTGTTCTGCATTTAAAGCAGTATTTTCTGCTTGCTGGTCTATACCCTTTTTGCGATTGTTTAACTTCTTTTCGGATTCTAAAACATCAGATTCACGAGAAGATAAACTATCTAATTTATCTTCCAATTGTTCCTGTAATTCATCTATTTTATGATTTTTTATTTCCCATTCTTCTTTGATAAGTTTAGCATCATTGAGTAAAAGATCTGCTTGGTCTTTGTACATTTGTATAGGTATAAGAGCTTGCCTTTTTCTATCTTCAAGTATTTTAACTTCCTCTTTCATTTCTAAAAGTCTTTCACTGTGTTCTTTTTCTTCTTCCTCCCATTTTATACGATTCTTTATTAAAGTATTATTAAAATCTAATTCAACTTTTGCTAATCTAATATTTGCATCATTTAAAGCTCGAGTTACTTCTTGAGTTCTAAAAATTGTTTTATTTAATTCTTCATTTCTCAAATCCTTAACTTGACTAGGTTTGAGTAAGGACATTCCCATATATTATTTGACTTTTATTTTCTTAACTTTGATTTCTTCTTTTTCTTTATCTTCTTTTCTTGCATTATTCAAGTCTGAAAACTCAGCTATACTACCAGGAGCCACAGACAAAGGAGTACCTCCTGTTGGTTCTGCTTGTAAATCACTCATAATTTCTTCACGAATCTTTGCTCTCATAATTTGCATTTCTGGACTTTCTTCGTTTACTTCTAATTGACGACAAATTTTATCTTCCCATACTTTACGAGCAGCGGGAACACCAAGAGAAGAACCCATAGGTGAACGGTAATAAGGTTGATTTTTAGCCAATTCATCTAGTTTTGCATTACCTATCATAATACTGTCAACTAATTCTTTAGTTAACTTAACAGCCAAGTGATGGGATAACTCAATAGTATCACCAGGTTTTATTTTAATAGGGCTACCGTTCCAATGTGAAACAAATTCTTCTTCCGTAATGTTTGTAAATGCAAATCTTAATGATGGATCAAACAAACCTTCTGGATTCAAAATATTATCTTTTGACATTTTTTTAAAAATTAGTTTAAGAGAGCTAATATGTCTCTTAGTTAAACATATTATACCATATAGAAAAAAGACCGCAAGTTAATGCGGTCTACTTTTCTGTGGATAACTAAGCGATAACTAGATATACGTTTCCGTATTGACCAGTTATGTTTGTGTTAGCTGCCCAAGCTACGATAGGTGTTCCTGCGATCGCTGGTGCAAGAGAACCAATAGTACCTCCTTGAAGAACTCCAAGAGCTGTACCAACTGTACCTGTACCTGTTTGTAGACAAGAAGCCATACCGAATACTTGCATCCAACCATAAGCAGATGCTGCAACTGCGTAGATAGGTACGCCAGCTACTGAAGCTGTCATAGTTGCAGGAGTAACGATACAACCGTTGTAAGGGTTTTGCTGGAATACAACTTTTGAAGCTGTTGTAAGAGCAACTTGTATGTTATCTTCTAATGTGATAACACAGTTAGCTGCTGCTGAAACAGCAGAGTTTGACTTTACTTTGTAAAGGTAACCCTGACCTGGTGTAACTGCTACTGACATAAATGCACCAGCAAGAGCATTAGCTGCAATTGTAAGTGAACCTGTCAATGTAACTGTGTTTGTACCTATGGCTGCGGCTGCTACTGCCAAACCTCCTGATGGGTTATAGTTTGTAGTATCCTGAGCTGGTCCTTGATAGACTTGTCCAGGTACTGCGGCTACTGCACCGTTTAAGAAATAACGGAAATATCTTCCATCACCTGTAGTTGCTTGTGCACCAATATCAGTACCTTGAGTAGTTGATGATGTAAACAAGTCTGCGGGTGTAACTAAAAGATTTGCTTTTAATGTTGACATAATTTGTTTTAATTAAAATTAATAATAATAAATGCTATGAAGTTGCGAATGGAGTTGCGATTGTACCACTTGCTAAGTTTGTACCATCTACTAACCATTGAGTACTGTTTACAGCATAAAAATAAAAAATACTTCCTAGCAATGCACCTGTAGTTGTACCATTCATTGTGATTGAACGAATACTTGTACCGTCTGTAATACTGAATAATGAAGTAAGGTCTGTTTTTATGTTTGTAAGAGAACCCATCAAATACTGTGAAGCTGTGTTTGTTACAATCTTATCAGAGTTTGAAGTTACTGAAACTGTTACCATAAAAGTATAGTAAGTTCCTGCTGATGGAGAAGGCAAGGTATAAGTTATACCTGCTGCTCTATCAAATAGTAACAATGAACCTGATTGAGCTGTTGTAAGTGATACAGTTGCACCTTGTCCTGAAATTACTGATGAAGCACCAGTAATAGTACTTGTAGTACTAATAGGCTTATTAGAGTAGTATCCTCCTGCATAAGCTATTTCATTGATTGTGTTTTCTGCTAATATTGACATAGAAGTTTAAAGATTAACTGATAATGAGAACTTAAATACCAGTTACACCTGTCAATTTACCATGACGACGAGGGTTATCTGTAACTAGGTTACCTGCAAGGATTATGAATGAATTGAAAGCAAATTGTGTGTTTACCTTAATAAATCCTGTCCAGTAGAAACCTAAGTTAGATATTTCGTTGTAAGAGTTACCAGCAAATAATTTACCAGCGACATCAACCTTTTTAGCACCTTCAAATTGTTCTAGGTCTGTATCCAAACCATAGAAATCAATAAAGTTTTCATTTAAGAAGACCATTGCACCTGAAGTTGCTTTACGATCTGGTACTATTTCCATACCTGCGAACATAAGACCTGAAAAACCTTCATAACCTTTATAGTTAGGAACGATATTTACTTCCTTAAAGATTTTCTCTTGAGGTTGTAATAATTGTTCGTATAAAGCCCATGTTGGATAATCTGTATAAGCACGAGTTGGAGCTACTGTTGCATCTGCAATTGCGTTGTATAGTGTACGCATTGTTGCAAGAGACAAAGTTGTAGCAGCTGTAACTGTACTTTGAAGTGTTGTATAAGTTGAACGAGAAAGACCACCAATAGTTGCAACAGAGTTACCATTGTCAACGATTGCTGTAAGACCCAAAAAGTCTTTACTGTTGTTGCCTGTACCATCTGACCATAGTTGTGTTCCAACTGCATCAGATAAGTCTTGAGCACGAGATTGCATTTCTACTCTTGTAAGGTCAAGAACCTTAGCAGCAGTATTGTTTGAAATCAAATCTGTACCAGCAAGTGCTACGTTAGCAGCAGAAAACTTAGGGTTATATTTCAAAAGAACACGAGTATCTGTGAATGATGTTGGTAGGGCATCAAATCCTAAGAAAGATTGGATAGCTGTACCAATTTGGTACTTGATTGGGAAGTCAATTGTTGCAGCACCGAAACGCTTTGTTTTAGAAAGCATTTTTGTTGCGAAAGTATTCGCACGCAAAACAGTGTCTACTACTCTTGGCATTATTTCTTCAAGTGTGATTGTGTCTACGACATTGTTAAAAGCCATATATATTTTATAATTTTAATGTTAATAATTACTTATAATCGTCTCTTATAAGCGTTCCAATCTAAAGGATTAAAAGATTTATTCTTTTCCTCTATATTGGTATCTCCTTGTGTATTCTCATTACTCAAAGAAGCAATAGAATCTCTGGTTTTGGCTCTTACTCCTGTTGTTACTTGCTGTTTCATCTGATAGATGTCCCAAGCTTTCTCAAAAGGTAATAATGCTCCCATATAATTGCCGTTTTCGTCCTTTGGAGTATAATCGTCAACTATATCTAAGATTGCTGATTCTTCTTTTTCTGTAATTTGTCTACCAACGAAGTCGCTTAAGTTTTCAAGATTGTCATCTATACTTTCAAGATTACTGTTTAGGTTCTCTTGTTCTTGATAGCGTTCATTTCTAATCGCTTCAATTGCTTCTAGACGAGCTTCATCTTTTAATTGCTGTTCACGTCTTTGTTGTATCTTGTAGGCTTTTTCTGAAGCTTCTGAATCTCCATAAAGTTCAACCCAGTAATCTGGCAAACTCTGTGAATCATCTTTAGTTTCAAATCTACCTAATTCAAGTTTCTCAATTCTAGCTTTCAATTCTTCAGCTTCCGCCTGGTATTGTTTAGCTTCGTCATGATATTTCTTGAATCTTGAGTAAGGTACTTTAGTTTCTTCAACTGAAGATTCTTTTTCCTTATTCTCTACCTCAACAGTTTCTTCCTCGGATTCGCTACCGACTGGTGCTGAATCTGATGTGCGGTCATTCATTAATTCTTCTAATGATTGTGAACCTGCACCGAAGGCTGGCTTGTTAAGATCTATTTTTGTTGTGTCTAACATATTGTTACGGGGTTTATCTTACGAAAGGTTATCCCTAGACCTGTAATTTTAATAATTATGCAACAACTTCTTCTGAAACTGGTGCACTTTCTTCTATTACTTCTGATGTTACTTCTTCAGCAACAACTACATTTTCTTCGTTTTCCATAATGTTTTTAAATTAACTAATAATTATTTCATCTTCTTTGCAATTTCTTTTTTCTTATCTTCAACTGAACCTGCTACTTTTTGAAATTTTACTTTTAGTTTAATAGCTTTAACGGGAGCAATCTTTTCACCTTGAGCCATTGTATCTTTTACCATTTTTCCTATTTTTTTATCCATATATTATTTATTTAGTTTACCTGGGTCTATACCAAGCTTATTAAATTCTTTTATATCGACCTCATTATTGTCTGGAAAACCTTTAGCTTTCCAAGCACAATATATTCTGTCACCACGATAATGAGTTACGATACCAATCTTTCCTTTATAACTCTTTCTAACTTTCTTTATACCTTCAATGAATCTGTCTTTAAATTCATTAAAACTTTCTCCGCCGTCTATCTGTTTGTCTGGTTCATTTTCAACCATATCAGCTAATATCTTGTGAACCTTATCAGCGTCGTGTCCTGAATGTATACCAACGTGCCAGGGTCTGAAATCTTTTGAAACTTTAATAAGTGGAACACCTGAATATTTAGAAATGATAGCTGCGGTTTCTTGAGTGCGATCAAGGTCTGAAGCAATGAGCCCTGTTAAACCTTCTTTCTTTACTAACTTAGCTGCATCTTTTGCCTCTTGTTTTCCTTTTTCATCAAGCGGTACATCTATCCAACCTCTTATCTTATTTGCATTATTTAATTTGGTTGAACCATGTCTTATGATGACTATTTCAGTATTAGGCATTTTCTTTGCTATGTTTTTCTTTTTATCCATTAAATTATTCATTACATCTTTTTAGCCATTGCTTTCTTTTTATCGAGAGCTTTACCTTTAGAAGTTTCTTTATTACCTTTCATATAACCTAATTTATTCATAGTGCCATAAACTGCACCAGGATTATTAGGATACTCTTTCTTTAGTTTTTTCTCTAATTGTACTGGCATATATTAAGCTCTATTATGTTCATCTTTCCCTAGATACATTTTCTCTCCCATATTCTTTTCACCTACTGGCTTATTAAGAGAAGCTTTACCTTTTTGTTTTGGAAAAGACTTACCGTTAATCATTTTCATTGCAATATCTTTCTTTTTCATATTATTGATTATATTTACCTGATATTGAACCAGCCTTGTTTGACTGATTATATTTTCCGACTACTGAACCTTTAACGTTTGATTGTGGATATTTCTCTCCACCACCTTGTGTTGTTCCTTTACCAGTCATAGGGTAGCCTTCGCCACCTTTCTTGCCAGTATTTTTACCAATCATTTTAAATTTAGGAGATGCATTTTTCCCACCTGCACCTACTTGTTTGTACATTTTATCTGCCATTGAAAGTTTTTTAGATTCTATTTTATTCATACTATTTATATTAAATTATTTTTTATTAAATAAAAGGGGGATAATTAAGCATTAGGTAACTTTACTGCTCCACCTAGTTGTTGTTCCTCTGCTCCGACCGCTTGAGTTGACTGAGGAGCTGGGGCTTGAGGTGGTGTTTCTTGTCCTGCTGGTGGTTGATTTATTGCTGGTCCACCTGTCCCTTGAGATTGTCCTAACCCACCTTGTCCTGCTACTGCAAATGTTGGTAGATACATTTGTGGTTGAATTTGTCCTTTCTGTAACATTTGCCACAAGATAAGTTGATTAGTCGCTTGCACTGGATCTGGATAATCTAATTTCTTAAACAGTGTCAATGGGTCAATAGCGTTCTGGCTCCATAAATCAACAGCTTCATTCCTTTGTGTCAATGGGTCTTTTGGAACAAGAGAACCTTCCTTGACAGTCACAGATAATGATTTCAATAATGGGAAGTCTTGATTCTTTAATGTTATAAGTTCTGTGCCGGATACTGTCCCTGCTGTTGTTATAAAATGCTCTTCATCATAGTAGACGAACATAAACTGAACCCATAGATTATAAATACTATCAGCAAGTTGTTCGATTTGTTCTGTTACTCCGCCACCAATACGAGAACTGTCCATTTGATTTATCAACACTTTACCTCTTACTGTATCAGTACTCTTTAATCCTTGAGGAGTTGAACCTGAAGTACCAAAGAGATTTTTCAATTCTGAACGAGTATCTTGTAATGAACTAAAGACATCACCAGGAATAGCATTTGCTGGAAAACGGTTGACAGCTTCTCTAACATCTCCGTTAGGTACACGAATAGCAACACCTCTGCGTAATGCAGACGCTGCTTGACTTGCCTGGTCTTCTGTAAATGCCTTACCTGAAACAATAAGACCATTGTTCATTCCTTCAACATTTTTATCTATTTGTCTCTCACGACGATTGATTTGGTCTTGTACTGGTATATTTTGAAGTATAAGAGAAGTTTCGTCATGTGGCTGTATTCCTGTATTAAACACAGTTAAGAAACGATAAGGAGCTGTTGGCTCTTTAAGATGATTAGTTCCTTGTATTTCTGAATTAACAACTTCGCCAGTTATAGGGTCTTTGTCCTGAACTACTCCATCATAATTCCAGGTTGGATTTTTAAACTTACCCAATACTTCATCATCAAGAGTAAAGAACAAATCGGTATTATGATACCACCATTCAAAGTATTCTAATTTAGTACCTTTCTTACCACCAGCTTTACGCATAATAAATTCCTTTTGAGTTGGAAACATTTTTGAAAGATTGTCAGCACTAGCCTTTTTCTTTTCACCTAGATATTCACCCACAAAGATACCACCTTCATCGATATATCCGTCCTTATCAAATATCATTCTCTTAGGATTAATAACTTCTGTCTTGATACACTTTGTTTTAAAATCCCAAGTAACCTTAGCTACTCCAATACGGTAAATAACCCAATGACGGGTAATTTTAGAAAGCTTTCGTCTTAATTTGTTTTGGTCTGATAGGTCTACTAAAGCACACTTAATGTCATTAGCAATTCTTTGTCCTATATCGCTAGGGTCTGCTGTAACTAGCGGATCAGGATTTGCTCTTGTCGCAATAGGTAGAAACGTTTCAACTGCTTCAAAGATAAGGTTATCTATCATATCAGATTCACCTAAAGCATCATTCTTGTGTTTACCTATCCAATATTCAAAACAAAGCTGTTGAGACTTTTCAATAGGAGAATAATAAACTGCATAAGTTTTTTTCCATTCAGAAACTAAACCTATAATTTCCGTATCATCCATTTTAGAAGTGTAAACATCTTCTGGCTGTGGATTGGTGTTTTCACTAACACCAGTTGATTTATTAATATCAGAAAATATATCTAAAGCTCCTTGTATGGCTCCAAATACTCCTCTGGATTGTTCGGGATTTGTAGATAATGACATTAACTCATTATAATTTCAAATGACATTTTTAAAAGGGGGATAATTAAAAAAGGAAAGATGTATTGTTTGGTTTTACATCTAAACCAACAGAAGCATAAGACCTTCTATCTGGTTCGTGGAAAGAGCTTTGCATATCCATTATCTTCTCTAAACCGATTCTTAAATATACTTGAGCAAAAGGATAATCGCACCTACCTGTGCTAGGTTTGTTCCATCTGAATATCGGAGTACCTAAAGTGCTTTCTTCTTCTGTACGATACATTCCTGCCCATTCAAGCCAGAATTCCCACCAATCAGCTTCAGTCCCATAAATAGGAAAACGTTTACTCATCATCTCGTCAATTACTAACTGCAATAATTTATTTCTATCAGCCGTTACAGTTCCCTCATCTTCATTCCAAGTTATAATTTTGTCATTCTTTTGGTCTGAACGGAAGAAACATAAAAAGACACGATTAGGGAACATCTCTCGCAACTCTCGCGGTCCTATAATATCTCCTCCCTGGTCTATCACCATCAAAGCTGTTGGGTTCTCTCTCATTAACTTTTTTAGTGGCTCGTAACTTTCAACCTTATCATAATAAAACATTCCGTACTTATTACCCAATACGAAGTTAATACCTTTGCCAGTATCAACACCAATTACCATAGGACAATCTCTAGGATTAACCCCATCTACCAAATTCTGTAGAAACATTGGTTTAGTTAACTTGTTACCTCTGCCAACATAAGGTAAACCTAAAACATAATTTGCAAACTGTTCTTCGCTATATTCTTTTTTCTTATCTAAAATATACTGTGCTGAATAACGAGGAACAATCAACAAAGGTATCCAATAGCCTGATATCTTTCTATCTTTATACTTAGCAATCCATCTCCCTTTATGTCTATCTAACTCTTGCTTGCATTTCAAACAACCAAAGTAAGCTTTACCTGTAGTGTCATACATAATGTTGTCCATTGTCAAATACCATTCGTGTTCACAATCTGGATTAGAACATTTTATAAACCAATGCTTTTGGTCGCTCATCTCCCAGTGCTTATCTACTCCAACACCTGAAGCACTAGGGTTAGACAAATACCATTCCCAGCCATAATTACTGTGCTGCAAACGTGTTTTGTATTGAGTTACGATATCCTGCTTACTTCTATCTGTTTCATCAGAGATATACAAGTCTGCTGGGATAGCCAACGCTGCTGTTTCTGTCCAAGTACCACGATAATAGATAACAGCTTTGCCTACTCTCTTTTGTTCGATACTATCTTTGTCATTTGTCCATTCTTGGAAAATAGGATTATTAGCAATCAAACGATTTGTTTTTGCAGACACTATTTGTTTAACATCAGCAGAAGATGGCATAGAATAAATAATATCCATATTATGTGTTTTAGCCAACCATAATGCTTTAATATTTACCAATGTTGAAAGACCAATCTGAGCAGCTTTCAATACTGCTTGATGTGGAGTTAAGTCAGAATATATATCCCATAAATACGCGTGGTCTTTAAAGTCCAGTACTTCCCCTTGATCATTTGTTATTTGATACGCTTCATTAAAGATATGGATATTGCGTTCGGATAATTGTGTAATGAGAGGAGAAGGCATATTTATTTATTAATAATTTCTTCTATATCTTCTAAAGTTAAATTTAAAAAAGCTTTGTCTTTATCTTCTAATGATTCGTAATATTCTTCAAGTTTTTCTATTTCTTCACTCATAATTTCTTTTCCTTTAATTTATTAGTCATCAATTCTGCCAACATATCAAGGTCTGTATCAGTAGTTATTTTGTCACCATCTGTTGTAATATCTTTTTTCTCGGGAGCATAAGAACCTTTTATTTTATATCCCATATCCAATCCTGCTTTAACTGCCTGAACATCTATATTCCCTTGTTCATCTAGTTTATTTAATAAAGCTAAATGTTTCTCTGCTAAAAGTGTATCTGGTATTGCTTCTGCAATCGCATTGTATATCCTAGGTTTGGCTAGGTTTTCCACAGCGATAACGCTAGCTATCTTTTCTGGATTTTTTCCTCTGATATCATAATTTTTTAAAGCAGATTGAGTACCATTACCAGTTTCTATGTAATCTTTTATAAATCCTTTTTCTTTTCTTGTAAGATTATTATTTAACATTATTTTTCTAATAGAGACAATATCTTCTCTATTTTCTGTTCATTTTTTAATAATTTTTCGAATTGTTCCTCTGCAACAATTTCATGATGTTTCGTTTGCAAATTACCTCCCATAATTATGAGTGGCAATAATATCAACTGTAAGTATCCCGATGAAATATAAAATATAACAGTTTGAGTTTCTGGTCTAAAAATAGGAATGGTTACTAATACAAAACAAAATACAGTAAATTCAATAGTCCCTATGTATGTATTTATCCATAGAGCTAACTTCTCAAATTTAGTTAAATTTTCTTTATATTTTTTAGTAACATTCATATATTTTAATGACTTAAATACTCTGGATGATATTTATAAAAAAGATTGTCTTTACCCTGTAAAATATCTTTTTTAAATATCTTAGCGTACAAACGCTTTTCTGGAACATTTTTAATCGGTTCTTTTCTGATAATAAATACATGTTTACATTGATCACAAATTACTCTTTGAGCGTCAGTGTCATCAATAGTTTGCAGATTATGACAATGTGAAATATTATTACAAATCATATTTTAACCTACTAACGCAAGGATAGCATTAGTTTCAATATTAATAAAATAATAAGTTTCTCCTTCGTGGCTTATAATATCTGTTGCCCAAGCTTTAAAGAATACCTTATCACCTTTCTTAAATCCTTTAACATTTTCTCCAAAGTTTACAACCTCACCAAACTCAACTGCTGATTTTTTACTTGAAGTATCAAGAACACCAGCTTTTGCTTCTTGTATCTTAAGCTGAACAATATTATTCAATGGTTTTATTTTAATCATAAAATTCAATAGTTATACTTTTAATATCTGCACCAGGATTCCAAGCTCCTTTTTTTAAATGCGTTACCATCAAAGCTCCTTGTGTAAAATCTGGAAATACAATAGGAAATGCAACAGTATTAACTCCACTTTTTTTATCTTCAAATACTGAAACTTTTTCTGGTACTTTAATTTCTTGTTTACTCATTTTCTTTTACATAATCAGTGATAAATGATTCCGTTGTAATAAACGTAGAAGCTGAAGATACAGAATTTTCCAAAGCACAACGCTCAACCTTGCTTGGATCAATAATACCTGCTTTTATCATATCAACATATTTATCATTTTTAGCATCATATCCCATATCTTTAGGTAAGTTTCTAATTATCTCTGCATAATCCTTTCCAGCATTTTCAATTATTTTCCTTAATGGAGATGTTAAAGCTTTCTTTAATATTTCTTCACCAACTGTTTTAGGTTTCATCTCTGATGCAATCTTCCACAATGTCATTCCGCCACCTTCAACAATTCCTTCTTCTAACGCTGACTGAACAGCTTTAACAGCATCAACAGCTTTATCCTTTAAATATTCTCTTTCAAAATCAGTGGAAGCACCAATCTTTAACTGTGCTATGCCTCCCTTTAATTTAGCGACTCTCTGATGCATATTACGAGCTGTGTACATATTAGGTTCACCATTTGCTCTCGCTTCCAAATCTTTAGCATATACCTTTGAAGCTACTCCATCACCGATAAATAAAGTTTTATTAGCGTCACTAATAACCTTTTTAGCATAACCTAAATGCACCTTATCAAAATTATGGAAACTAACACCTGTGCTATTAGAAATGATAGTTGATCCGACTGTTCCTGCAATATCTTCAAGCAATAAACTTGAAGCTTTAATAATAATGGTTTTAAATGTTCCCATTTTATTATTAGCAACAAACATACCAAGCAAACCATCGTCTATATCATCACATACTATTACGCATGAACCGATATTTTCTTTCTTAAACATTTCAAAAATTGGAGAAATATCAGATATATTACTTATTTTCTTTTCAGAACATAAAACTGGTATATCACTATAAACTGCTTTTGATTGACGTTTATCAGTTATAAAATCTGATGACATAAATCCTACATTAGCCTCATAGCCTTCAACAATTTCATATTCAGTAAAAAATGTGCGAGAATCTTCCACATTAATAACAGCCTTATCTCCTAATTTATCAATAATCTGAGAAATTAACTTTGCCAATTCCTTATTTTCAGCAGAAATAAAAGCTACTTTTTCAATATCATTTTTATCAATCTTAACAGACTTTTTAGCAAGTATCTTTAATATTTTGTTACCTGCTTCCTTCAAAGAACTTTTTATTGCCATTGCATTCTCTGGTCTCTTTAAAGATTCATTAACGATAGACTGGAATAACACAGAAGTTGTAGTAGTACCATCTCCTGCATCATCATTAGTTTGAGCTGAAACATTTCTAACAGTATAACTTCCTGCATTTTCTAACTTATCTTCTAAAACAATTTCGTTAGCGATAGTAGCACCATCATTTGTTATTTTAGGGATACCACCATCAATAAATATATTTTTACCGCAAGGTCCGAGTGTTGATCCGACAGTGTCAGCACACTTATTTAAACCAATTAAAACTTTTGACATTGCTTCTTTACCAGAATGAACTTGTTTACTCATAGAATTTCACTTATATTATTAGACTTATTAAATTTTTCTTTAAAAGATACACTTTCAAAGAATTGAGCATGACCTTTATTTTCGCTATTATGTTTTATCTCTTCAACTTCATTAAGAGTTTTTACTTTGATTTCTCTAATCAATAAACCAAGTATTACTCCTAAGATAAAATAAATAAATGACATAATGATTATTAAATAACTTCCCCGGTTAATTCTAGATCAACTTCTTGTGTTGGTTCTGGTGTTATAGTTTTCTTATAAAAATTTACTAAAGCTGCATTAATCATATTCAAGTTATTTTCAGCTAAGTTTTTTTTAACTTGCTCATCATAACCTAAAGCTTTAAGTTCAATGTCTGTTTTTTGGCTTAAATCAATTTGTTGATTTGACATGTTTTATATTTAGTTACTTTATTAATATTATTATTATACAACCATATTAATAATTACGCAACTGTGGATAAAAAAATACACCTTTCGGTGTATTCTTTTTTTATTAAAATGGTTCAACGTCGTCACTCTCCTTTGTCCCTTTATATTCTTCCTCTTGTCCTAGTTTAGGTAGAATATCTCTGTTAATCATTTCAGTTAAGAATATTAAACGATCGCTATCATCCCAAGTATCCTGACCCTTAACCTTAATCTTTAACATATCTGGTAATCCATTAGGATTATCCTTTGTGTAAGCGTGCTTAATACTTTTACCGTCTTGATTCACAAATAGTGAACTTTGATTTTTTCCTTCCACCAACTTCATTGATGGTGATAAAGTAAATTCCTTACTTACATCAATGTTGGGTAACATCTTTAACAATGCTGTTGCAAAACTATTTGAATAAGATAACTGCAATGTATACTTTTGACCATCCGCTTCGAAAACAAATTCCCAGTTTTTACCATAGTCTGGACTATCCTTAACTTTTATATTTTTTAACACTCCTGTAAATGAATCGTAAAACAACTCATTAACTTCTTTCCCAATTTTATTAACACGAGAGAATGAACCTTCCGTTCCCTCTGGAACTCTGATGCAAAACTTCCCCTGATAAATTGTAATAAACTTTCCTCCCTCACGATTGTTTAAACCTGACATAAATTTTAGTGGACTACCACCATCGTTTGATAATAATAATTTAGACCTAAAATAATTATATCACTTGTAAGAAAAAACACAATAAAAGAGATAAGTGCAACACTCCACACCTAAACACGACCCCCTATATATGCTATATAAATAATATATTTATTTTATATTTATTTTATTATTATTATTAAAAAGGTATAGTAAGGTATAGTAGTATAATAATATATATATAATATAAGGAGTTTTCCTGCTATGCAACACCTATGCAATACCCTATGCAACACCCCCCTATTTTTTACTTTCTTTTACTTGTCAAAAAAGTCGTGTCATAATGACTTATGCACAGTTACCTTCCCTGCCACACCTGGTGTATAATAAACGAATATTAAGTAAATATTATCAAAAATAAAATGAATAAATTATTTGAGAAATTTGGGGAACAAAAAAGATGGATATCTTGGCAACCGAAAGAAATCATCGAAAGAAATGGTGATAAAAAAATGTCAAAAATACCTCTCGGAAAATCGAACGATCCAAGTACCTGGCATACACTTTCTGAGATAAAAGATCAGAGCAGAGTTGGCATAATGTTTGGGTTAGATAAGAAATTTCTAGGGATAGATATTGACCATTGTGTTAATCCTCAGACGAACAGAATAGAACATTCAGAAAGAGATAATATTATAGAACTAATAAAGAAAGCGGATACATATATGGAACTGTCACCGTCTGGAACGGGAGTACATTTGTATTTTGAATTGACTGAACCATTAGAACTTGAAGCGAATAAAAAAGCACCGTATGAGTGTTATTCATCTTTACGTTTCTTCACTGTGACAGGTAACAGTTACGGGAAAGAAAAGAACGTCAGAACAATAACAGCGAAAGAAGCGTTAGACATCTTATCTGTGGTAGGTTATCCTTGGGGAAAAGAGAAAAAGAGTATGGCGGTAACAATAAATACGCCGATACATATAAACATCAATGATACGGATATTATTAAAAAGATGTTCAATGCTAAAAATGGGAAGAAAATACAGTCACTATATAATGGTGATACAAAAGCTTACGGAGACGATATGTCGACAGCGGATATGGCGTTAGTGTCAATGTTAGCGTTCTGGACACGAAAGGATGCGGAGCAGATGGAGAGGATATGGATAAACTCACCTTTAGGAGCGAGGGCAAAAACTCAAGAACGGGAGGACTATCGTACAAGGACTATAACTTTTGCGATAGAAAACTGCGATACTGTGTACGAACCACCTATGCCAAAGAGCAAAGTGCAGGTGGCTATAAATGAAGATGAATATATTGATATTGATTTTGATTTTCTATTTACACTTAAAGGGAAAGAGAAGACTAAAGTCGTAACATTGTGTACAGAGAATATATGCAGGGTATTAAGAAAGCATCCGGAGTTTAAGGGTAAATACAGACTTGATGACTTTAAAGGGAAGTATGAATTATACGACGGGAAGAAATGGATAGATTTTGAGGACGTTGATATCTTAAAATTGCAGTCTAGGATAGCTGAGATATTTACCGAATTTCAGACAGTAAAAAAAGAAATGATATACGACGCTGTACTAACCGTAGGAAAAGAGAACGAGATAGATAGTGCAAAAGATTACTTAAGAAGTGTTGTATGGGATAAGATACCCCGTTTAGATCAATGGCTATGTAATACCTATGGCGTAGAAGATAACCTATATCATAGAGCAGTAGGGAGTAACTGGATGAAAGGTTTAGTTAAGAGAATAATGCAACCAGGATGCAAGTTTGACTATGTGTTAGTTTTGGAAGGTGAACAGGGGACAAAAAAATCATCATCACTAGCGACACTAGGTAGAGATTGGCACGTTGAGACGACGATGTCACCAGATACTAAGGATTTCTTTATGCAATTCTCAAGCAAAGCCATTGTGGAGTTTTCAGAAGGAGAGACGCTATCTCGTACAGATGTTAAGAAACTAAAAGCTATTATAACTACACAACAAGACAAGTACCGTATGCCTTATGGTAAGATATCGCTTGACCATCCCCGCCGTTGCGTTTTCGCTATGACTACCAATACGGACGAATACTTAAAAGACGAGACGGGAAATCGCCGTTGGTTACCCGTAAAGACCCTTCTTCCTCGTGCTAACCTAGAATGGCTTGAAGCAAACAGGGACCAATTATTTGCAGAAGCTTATCAGAGAGTAATAGTCAGTAAAGAGACAACGTGGGAATTCCCAGATGTGGAGACTAGAGAAGAACAAAGCAAAAGACGAATATCAGATGCTAACGAAGACCTTATTGTTGATTGGTATTTAAAGAAAAGCAGTTACGAGAAAAACGAAGGTATAACTGTTACAGATATATACTTTGCATTATTTACAGGTGGGTTTGGTTCTATATCGAAACCTATATCAAAGTACGACGAAATGAACATCGCTAATGTGCTTAAGAACATATTGAAGTTAGAAAAAAAACAGACATCAGTAGATGGTATTCGTAAGATTCGTTGGTACCCAGTTGGAATGATAGAGAGTGAATTTAAAGTCGAAGATAAGCAATTAGTAATGGAAGACTTTTAATTATGAAAAAACAAATTATTGAAATATCAAACAAGTTAGGATTTGATAAAACAGAATCTAAAAACCCCTATATGATATCTTTTGTCAATAAAGAAAAAGATATACATATAAATGTATACTTCACTACTATGACAATATTGGTTTTGTTTTATAAAACTAGAGAAAATAAAATGTATCAGAATGTTAGTTTAGAAGAATACGAAAAAATATTATATGATTCAACTTTATAAACATCAAGAAAGTTTTATTAAAAAAAACCCATCACGAGCAATCTTATGTTGGGAAGCTGGCACTGGAAAAACTTTAGCGGCGATAGAGTGGATTAAATTAAGACCTAATAAGTCAGTTCTTATTGTTGTCCCTAAAAGTATAAAAAAGAAATGGCAAGATGATTTAGTAAAATGGGAATGTAAAAATGAGTGTACAGTCATTACTAAAGAGGAGTTTAAGAGTTCGGATGTAGCCAGAGATCTTCTTGTAGTAGACGAAGTACACAACTTTGCATCTCCTCTATTTGTGGCTAAACTTCGATCTCAATTATCAGAAGCACTGTACAAATATATAGACAAGTATAATCCAGATAGATTATTACTTACAGCGACACCAGTAAGAAGTAATCCCGCTAACTTACATACTATATTAACTTTTGCAGGGATAGAGATAAAATGGAGCAAGTGGCAAGACTATTTCTATAACTTAGTTCGTAGACCATACAACCCTAGACCATTTTATGAACCGATAAAAGGCTGGCAAAAGAAGATGCCACCTATTATAAATAAACATTGTCACATAGCGAGAATGGTTGATTGCATAGATGTTCCTGTACACGAGTATCAATATATAGAGATACCACTGACTAAAAAGACACAACAGGCTATAAAGGACTTAAAAGGACAAGAATGGGAAGCAACTAAATTGTGGTACGCAGAGAATAGACTAGAGAATGGGGAAGAAAAATTAGAATGGATAAAGGAGTACAGTGTAGGACATCCTAAGATAGTTATAGTCTGTAAGTACAGAGAACAGATTGACTACTACGCAGAAGTTCTTAAGGATAGAGAAGTATTTAAACTTACTGGTAGTACAAAAGATCAAGGACAAATTATACAAGACGCACAAGACAGTCCAGAATGTTATCTAATAGTACAATCACAAGTAAGTGCTGGTTATGACCTTGATAGTTTCTCTATTATGATATTTGCTAGTATGGATTGGAGTTATGTGAACAAGGTGCAGATGGAGGCTCGTATAAATAGAATCCACAACCTACATAGAAATCAATATGTATATTTAATAGGAGGGTCGAAAGACAAAGCTGTTATAGATAGATTAAAAATGGGAGAAGACTTTGATATTAGTTTGGTGCGATAATTATCCTAAATCCTTTGCAATAGATTGTCTTATGTTATATAATGTATATTATGCCAGCAGGAAGATTATTTGGTCACTCTGTTTCAGAAGAAACTCGTAAAAAATTACGAGAATTTAATCTTGGTAAAAAAAGATCAGAAGAATCTATTGAAAAATGTCGAAAAGCTAATTTTGGTAAAAAAAGATCAGAAGAATCTAAACATAGAATGTCTTTGGTCCAAAAAGGACAAAGACTAGGAAGAGTTCCATGGAACAAAGGTAAAAAGGGGGTTCAAGTGTGTAGTGAAGAAACTCGTAATCTTTATAGAAGACAAAGAGGTGGGGATAAAAATTCTAATTGGCGTGGAGGGATAACATCTATAAATAAAAAAATTAGATATTCAATGGAATATAAACTTTGGAGAAAATCTGTTTTTGAAAGAGATAATTGGACATGTATATGGTGTGGACAGGTTGGAGGTAAATTACATGCAGATCACATAAAACCATTTTCATTATACGCAGAATTAAGGTTAGATATTAATAATGGAAGAACTTTATGCATTGTATGTCACTCAAAGACAGATACATACATGGGTAAAATATTTCTTTATAAAAAACAAAATGCAAAAATTACCAATAAAATATAATAGAAGAGAATCTAAAGTAGATGATAAAGTTTTAGAATGGTTTATTCTAAATTATAAAAAATCAGTAGCTGTGGAAGTTAAGATAAAAGGTAATAGTGTACTTACTCATCAGTACGCCGCACTTATGAAAGTAGTTGCAGGTATTTTTGGATTTAAAATACCAGATCTAGGTAGACGTAATCCCTTTGACTTCTTTGTACTCAAAGACGCAGACGCTTTCGTATGCGTAGTAGATGGTAACGATTGTACTTGTACAAGGTTAAATGATGGACATATTTTAAAGATAAAGTTATCCACAGTAAGATAACTTGCATTTGTCTGACGTCTGACATATAATATGTACAGGTTAGGACAACATACACGACGGAATGGTTACTACTGCTCCTATCGTGTATGCCGAAACCTATTATCAAAATAATTAATATCAAATATGAAAAACGATACATGTATGTGCGATTACTGCGAAGATAGAATGGTCGATATAAGTGAAGAAACTAACGAAGAATAACATATGACTAAAATACAATCACTCTACAAAGAGTATATGCAGTTAGTAGAACAAGAAAAAGAAATTACTCTACTAAAAAATAAAATGAGAGATACTATACTAAAAGATATGACAACTCGTGAAGTAGTATCAGAAGATCACGACGAAGGTAAATTCACTGTCAGTTATTTAAAAAAATGGAAGTACAGTGATAAAGTAGTAGCTATGGAAGACAAACTTAAGGCAGCAAAAGCAAAAGAGCAGTCTACAGAAACAGCTACATATACAGAAGAACCATCACTAAGATTTACATTAAAAGAATTATTTTAGAACAAAACATTTATGAAAACAAAAACAACTATCAAAAAAGAAAAAGTAATTAAAGAAGATAAGAAGCCCGTTCAGTTAACCTCTTTCACTGTGAAAGCAACTATTGCAACAGGAGCATACTCAAACATCTGTCCAGAGATAACAGTCTACAGTGAGACTATTGAAGAAGCTAGAAGTTACTGTATGCCTATTATAGAAGATATGTTCAAGCAATACACAGGGTATCTTGAAAATAAAGTAGAGATAAAACCATCAGTGAAAATAACACAGACTATTACTCCTATTAATGTGGTAACCAATAAAAAAGAACCAGAAATGAATATTACAATAAAAGAAGAAACTGAAGCCTTTAAAGCAGCAGAAAAAACTATCGCAAGCTGCTATTCTCTTGAAGCATTAAAACTGATAGAAGATCGTATAGCTAAATCTACTAAGCTTACAGAAAAAGAGAAGTTAGCTCTAAACTTCAACCTAATCGCAAAATCAACTGAAATTAGTTGTAACAATAAGTAATATGCTTCTCCCTCGTGGCTACATCTCTTATAGTGCTATGCAATGCTTTAAATCAAGCAAGGAACGTTTTAAGCGGGAGTACTTTGAGAAGGCAGATAAACTAACAACGAAGTATTTAGTCTTCGGTAAAGGGATAGCTAAAATGATAGAAGAAGACCGCTATAAGCAGTTATTGCCCTCTCTAGTCGTCTACGAGCTGCACGAATACGAAATACGTACCGAGATAGCAGGTGTCCCCGTATTATGTTACCTTGATTCTTGTAAAGCCGATTTTACCTCTTTTCGTGATGATAAAACAGGCAAGACAGCGTGGACGCAAGCGAAACTACAAAAAAGTGATCAGTTCCTTATGTACGCTTGTGCAATCCGAGCAAAGCATGGAATAATGCCAAAGGATTGTTATGTGGATTGGATTGAAACCGTAGACGATAAGCAGGAGAAGAAAGCTCTACACAACAGTGATACCATAAAGGTAACTGGTAGAGTGGAATCATTTAAAAGAACATTTGATAAAAGGGAATTAGATCGTTTTGAAAAAGAAATAGTAAAAGTCGCAAATGAAATAAGTGAATATTATAAACAATGGCTAGAAGAACAAATATGAAAAAAGAAACAAGAAGTATAAGAATTACTGTAAGATTTACAGAAGAAGAAATTAAAAAAATTAATAAAGAAAGTAAAGGACATAATAAAAGTGATTATATCCGCAATAAAGTTATCCACAGTTAGTAAACTTGTATAATGTCCGACACTTTTATATAATATAAGTATGAATAAATATATATTAGTTATCGGGTTCTCATTAATATTAATAATAGGTTTGTATTGCGGTTATAAAGCAGATTTTGTATTACCATTAATGTAAAAACTATGAAAAAAACAATCAAAGGTTACAAGGCATATAAAAATAGGAGCAAAAATAGATTTATCTACATTTATTAAATTATCAGTTGATTTTCTTTTTGAAAATATTGGACATAAAACTATATTAGATAAAAATAAACAAATATTAAACAAGAAAACAAGTGGAAATTCCAGCCAGCTCAAAATAAATGGTAAATATTCAATAGGTGCTAACATAGGAGTAAATGGAATGATAAAAGGTATAAAAGGTTCTTGGATTACTCTTGCTGAATATAAAGATAATAAACCAATATGCGTAAAATCTATACAAATAGATGGTGAAGTAATTAAAGAAAATACTTGGTATAAACTTATTAATAGTGAATTTATAGAACAAAAATAATATGGATAAAAAAATAACATTTGAATATGAGCATTTACCAACTCAAGAAGATGTGAGAAATCATATAGTAAGATGTGAAGGTCGACATACTCAACAAGCAATTTATTCAACATTCCATAATGCTTTAACTCAGATCTGTTTCAATTGTAAAAAGATTAGAACAAATATAGAACTATGAACCCAATCTATAAAAAACTAAAACCAAAGAGAAAGTATACTAAGAAAGCAAAGTGTGAGAATAAGCTAGGGTTATGTGATGCATATAGATGTCGTTGTGATATGTCCTACAAGCCAGCAAAAAATGTAATTACTGAACCAGAACATACAGCAAAAATTATATCTCGCAAATGGGATCTTAATAGAATGAAAGCTGATATTGATAATCAGGAATTAATAGAAGAAGTAGAATTAGTTGAAAAAGTTATCAAACCTACTATCGGTGAGTATCGTAAAAGAAAAGAACAATACCAGCGTATAAAGTTTCGTGCTTTTGTAATAATGTGGATATATATTATCATAGTCGTGGGGTATTGTTTAATACAAATGTTTAATTAGAATATATGACAAACGAAACATTAAAAGAAGAATATTTAAAATGGGCAAATAAGAATATGTCTTTAGCTATTATAAGTAGTGAAGTTGCCAACTGGTGGATATCAAGACTTGCCGAACGTGACGCTCTACTATTGAAGAAATTAGAGGAGATGAAACAAAATCCAAATAAAGAAGATGGGTGGGGACAATTTGAGTTGGGTGTTTTACAGACATATGATAAAGCCCTAGAAGACATTAAATTACTAATAAATAATATATGAAACAATTTGAATACCTAGAATATAGGAACATATCAACAAAAAAACTTATTGAGATTGCTAATGAAAAAGGGCAAGAGGGTTGGGAATTAGTTTATGTTAGAGGTGGCAACAACTATTTATTTAAAAGAGAATTACTAATAACTAATAAACAAAATGAAATACACACTAAAAAATAAAGAAATAGAATTATCAGAAGAAGAAGTTGCAGAGATTGTAAAACAAAATAGTAAACCAGTAGAAGAAAAGAAAGTAGGTATTGCTATTAAAAATAGATTTACAGGAAGTATTATCTTTCAATCTACAAAGACTACTTATAAAGATGCAGTATTGGAAGCTATTGATGAAGCAAGGAAAAATGAAACTCGTGCTAACCTCACTCGTGCTAACCTCACTGGTGCTGACCTCACTGATGCTGACCTCACTCGTGCTAACCTCACTGGTGCTAACCTCACTGGTGCTGACCTCACTGGTGCTGACCTCACTCGTGCTAACCTCACTGGTGCTAACCTCACTCGTGCTAACCTCACTCGTGCTAACCTCACTGGTGCTGACCTCACTCGTGCTAACCTCACTCGTGCTGACCTCACTGCTTGTAAATTCTATATGGGTTCAAATAATAAAAACTTTGAAGCACTATGTAAAGCAATTAAGACAATCAAGTGGAATAGTAATACAGGAAGTGATTTTATTAA
>Ga0214192_1000191_pt1 | contig 38251 bp, 52 predicted proteins | sample TroBogEpilimnion_44_FD_153030 | JGI IMG/M metagenome (GOLD analysis project Ga0214192, IMG submission 153030) | Freshwater microbial communities from Trout Bog Lake, WI - 29JUL2008 epilimnion | ecosystem: Environmental > Aquatic > Freshwater > Lake > Epilimnion/Euphotic zone | place: Trout Bog... | reverse complement strand
TTCTATAGTATCTATGGTGTTTCTTCGTTAGATTATCTTGAAGTATTTAAAAAGTATCATCCTGATGGTAAGTCGCAGGAACAATATAAGTTAGATTTTATTGCTGAAACTCAGATAGGTCAGAATAAAGTCGAATATGAAGGAACTCTTCATAATTTGTATGTAACTGATAAACAAAAGTTTTATGAATATAACGTACAAGACGTTAATCTGGTAGAACAGTTAGATAACAAATTTAATCTGTTTTATTTGGTATTGTCTCTTGCTTTCTATACTAAGACTAATTTTGAAGACCCATATCACCAAACTAGACTTGGTGATGCGTTATGTTATAACTTCTTGAAGGCTAAAAATATTCAAGTACCTAATGCTAATGATAATGAGTTCACAGAATATGCAGGAGGATTCGTAAAGAAACCATTACTTGGCTTATATTCTTGGGTTTCTACTGTTGACGCGACAAGTCTATATCCATCCGTAATCAACGGATTTAATATCAGTCCAGAAACTTTGGTTAAGCCAGATGATTATACTGATAATATGCGAAATATATTATCACAAGGTATATCTGTTGAATCAATTTTGAATAAGCAAGTTGATTTATCTTCTCTTAAAGAAGATAATGTCTGTATAACACCTAATGGACAATTTTTTAGAACAGATAAAAGAGGTTTCATTGCTGACATTGTTGAAGACCTTTTCAATAAAAGAAAAGAATATAAAAGAACGATGTTGGATTATGAGAAAGAACTTGAAGTTGCTAAGAAAAACGCAATCAACACCAAAGAACTTGAGAACAATATTGCTAAATTTAATGCTCTACAAACAGCAACTAAGTTGGTGGCTAATTCGGTATATGGAGCGTTAGGCAGTAAGTATTTCAGATTCTATGATTCTAAGTTAGCAGAAGCCATTACATTAGCTGGACAGCTGGCTAATAAATGGACTGCTAAGAATCTTAATGATTTCCTTAATAATATTCTGAAGTCTGATAAAGATTATATATTATTCATGGATACGGATTCTTGTGGAATTTATCTTGGCGAGCTAGTTGAAAAAGTTATTCCAGAAGGTAAGACAAGGGATCAGATTGCAAAGATATTGTATAAGATCATTACTGAAAGAATTCAACCTAAGATTGATGATTTTTGTTCTGAGCTAGGTTCTACGTTGAATGTATATAAGAATACAATCTCGTATAAACTAGAAAAGATTTGTTCTTCAGGAGTTTTCGTAGCCAAGAAACGATATGCTCTTAATGTGTTTGTTAATGAAGGTGTATTCTATAACGAACCAAAGATTAAAGTTACAGGATTAGAAATTGTTAAGTCTTCGACTCCTGCTGTCGTTAGAAATGCTTTAAAGCATTGTATCAAGATCATCCTAGATGGTACTGAATCTGATTTGAAAGAGTATTTGGCTGGATTTAAAGATGAGTTTGTAAATATGCCTGTGGAAAAGATTTCTTTTCCAAGAGGAGTTAAAGGTATTGACAAGTATTACAACTCCTCTACCATTTATGGTGAAAAAACTCCTATTCATGTAAGAGGAAGTTTATTATTTAACCATTATTTGGATGTTAATAACGTTAATTCCGTTTATGAAGCTATCAAAGAATCAGATAAAATCAAGTATTGTTATTTGAAACTTCCTAATCCAATAAAAGAAGATGTTATTTCTTTTCCAGAAAAATTACCAAAAGAATTTGGATTAGAAAAATATGTCGATTATGAGATAATGTGGAATAAAACTTTTGTAGAACCATTATCTTCAGTTACTGCTCTTATTGGTTGGGAAATGGAAGATAGAAATACGCTAGAAGATTTTTTTAGTTGAGGATTATATGAGTGATTTGGATATCAAAAGTTGGTCAATATACGGTGTTAGAAAAATTGGTATTTCAATGGTTGAATACGAGAATAGTGGTGACAAGTATTACAATCCTCATGTAACATATTTTTTAGAAGATGGTAAGGAACATAAAGACCTTTCTACTATGAAATGTGTAACTTTAGTACATGATATTACTATGGATTGTCCTAAATGCCTTGCTCTAAATCTAATAGATATGTATTCAATATTATACAAAGATACTTCTATTGCTGCAATTATTATTGTATTTGACGAAGATTTTAACGAAATTGATCAATTTAATATTGATCAATTAGAAGACCATATTTTAAGCGACGATGAAGAGATTGATGTACAAATTCCAAAGAATAGAGTTTTACATTGATCTAAATATGAATGAGGGGTAGTTCCCCTCTATAAAATAATCAACACAAAGAGGTAAAAAATGAGTAATTTAATGTCTAAATTGAAGGCAGCAGGTGCCGTGAAAGAAACTTCTATTCTTTCAGAATCTCTGTTCTTTAATCAAAAAGAAACTGTCCCAACAGAAGTACCAATTATTAATATTGGACTCTCTGCTAATGTAGATGGTGGTTTATCTTCTGGATTAACTTTCCTAGCAGGACCATCAAAGCATTTTAAATCCCTTCTTGGGTTACTATTAATAAAAGCGTATTTGGACAAATATAAAGATGCTATTTGTTTATTTTATGATTCTGAATTTGGTATCACACCAGATTATATCACTGCTAATGGTATTGATACTTCTAGAGTTCTTCATATTCCAATTGAACACTTAGAACAATTAAAGTTCGATATCTCTAAGCGATTGGATGAAATTGATAGGGGTGATAAGGTTGTTATCTTTATTGACTCTATTGGTAATTTGGCTTCTAAGAAGGAACTGGAAGATGCTCTTGAAGAAAAGTCTGTTGCTGATATGTCTAGGGCAAGGGTGATGAAATCTCTTTGGAGAATCGTTACACCAGCGCTTACAACTAAGGATATTCCTTGCGTTGCTGTTAATCATACCTATCAAACTATGGAAATGTTTAGTAAGACAGTAATGTCTGGTGGTACTGGTGGTATGTATTCAGCTAATCAGGTTCTTATTATTGGTAAATCGCAAGAAAAGGATGGTACTGAATTATCTGGATTTAATTTCACTCTTAACGTCGAGAAATCAAGATTTGTAAGAGAGAAGTCTAAATTTACTTTTACAGTAACATTTGAAGGCGGAATTAATAAATGGTCAGGATTGATGGATATTGCTATTGATCTTGGTTTCTGCGCTAAACCTAAACAAGGTTGGTATACAAGGGTTAATCTTGATACTGGTGAGCTTGAAGATAAGAACTATAGGTTAAAAGATACTAATAATAAAGAGTTTTGGGAAGATATTTTACGTTCCCAAGCTTTCAAAGATGCGATTCATAAACGATATGGTGTTTCTACTGGTACATTACTAGGTGATTCTGATATTGAAGATGAATTCGCTGATGATGAAAATAAAGAAACTGATTTTGACGAGGGTAATGAATATGCGTGAAGCAAATTATAACTTAGAAGAAAATAAAGATTACAATTTTGTTTACTCAGAAGAAGATCCAGAAGCAGTTGTTAAACTTATTTCCGGAGATTATGAAGGAATTTCTGTAAAATTTGCTGATGTTTCCATGCAAGAAAATGATGACGCAACAGAAGCATACTTAAATTTCTCTTTTGACGTTGTTGATGCAAATGGTTCTTTATTTTTAGAAGAAAACGAAGAATTTAAAAATTACCTTGGAGACGTATTGACTTCCATCATATGGAATAATATCATTAAGAATGATACGAATACTGTTGACAAGGAGTAAATGTGAGATTTGAACAAGTAATTCTGAAATCGTTGATCTTTAATGAGGAATATACTAGAAAAGTATTACCTTTTTTGAAGGAAGAATATTTCGGTGATAGAATTGAGAAATTAGTATTTAATGAAATAGATACATATATTTCGAAATATAATACAACCCCTACTTATGAATCTTTGGTTATTGAAATTAATAATAAGAATATTTCAGAAGATGAATATAAAGGTTCTATAGAACTCATTAACGAGATCAACGAAAGTAAAAACGAAAAAAGTAAAGATGATTGGTTGATTACTGAAACTGAAAAATTTTGCCAAGATAAAGCAATATTAAATGGTGTCAGAGAATCTATTGCGATTCTTGATGGGAAAAATAAAACCCATGACAAAGGAGCAATTCCAGATATCCTTACTAAGGCATTGTCTGTCAGTTTTGATAATCATATTGGTCACGATTATATTGATGATTTTGAATCTCGTTATGATTTTTATCATAAACAAGAAGAAAAGATTCCATTTGATTTGGATTATTTGAATAAGATTACTAAAGGCGGTTTACCTAAGAAGAGTCTTAATATAATCTTAGCTGGTCCAGGAGTTGGTAAAAGCCTATTAATGTGCCACCATGCTGCTACTTGTTTAATGCAAGGTAGAAACGTTCTTTATATAACCATGGAAATGGCAGAAGAACGTATTGCCGAAAGAATTGACGCGAATCTTCTTAATGTTACTGTCGATGATCTTGAATCTTTGAGTAGGGATGAATATGCAAAAAGAGTTTCTAAATTAAAGAATACTAATGTTGGTAAGTTAATCATTAAGGAATATCCGACTGCTTCTGCTTCAATAGTTCATTTTAGAGCATTGCTTAATGAATTGAACTTGAAGAAGAACTTTAGGCCAGAGATTCTTATAATCGATTATATGAATATTTGTTCGTCTTCCAGATTAAAGATGGGCGCCAGCGTTAATTCTTATGCTTTCGTAAAGAGTATTGCTGAAGAACTAAGAGGATTGGCGGTAGAATTTAATCTTCCAATTCTCACAGCTTCTCAGTTGACTCGTGGAGGTGCTGCGAGTTCTGATCCTGGTATGGATGATGTATCTGAATCTTTTGGCGTTGCAGCAACTGCTGATATGATGTTTGCTTTGATATCAACAGAAGAACTTGAGCAACTTAATCAATTAATGGTTAAACAAATAAAAAACAGGTATTACGATCCTACTAAAAATAAAAGGTTTGTTATTGGGGTTGATAGAGCGAAGATGAAATTATACGATGCTGAAGCTTCTGCACAACATGGTATAGTAGATTCCGGACAGCCAGAAATGGAAAATAAACAGAAATTCAATAAGAAAGCATTTGACGAATTCAAATTCTAGTTATATACTAGAATAATGAAGATAGACTTGAAAATTATTGAAAATCTTAAAATTCTAACTAAGACGTCAACCCATCCATCTGTTTGGGTTGCGTCTTGTCTTGTTCATAGGAATAAAATTATTTCCTATGGAATCAATTGTATGAAATCCCATCCATACCAGAAAAAATATGGTAGAAACGAAGAAGCTATATATTTTCACGCAGAAACATCGGCAATATACACTGCAGATAAACGAATAGGATTTGATAAGTTCCATAATTCAATACTTTATGTTTGTAGATTGAAATATGAATCTACAGAAAAATTATCATTGGTTACTGGTTTAGCAAAACCATGCGATGGTTGTATGCGTTGTATCCAACATTATGGAATCAAGTCTGTAATATATACGATGGATGAACCTGATAATTATGGAGTTATTATATCATGAAACAAGCAGCCATTATTATTCCTACAACAGGAAATAGTAAAGTTCAATACGCTGTAGAATCAGCGCTTAAACAAACCTACAAGAATACAAAAGTCTATTTGATTATTGATGGATCTCAACATTCTTATAAAGTAGATAGAACTGATTGGGATTTGAATCTTGATCGTGAACAACGTGATAGATTATTAATTTATGAATTGGAAGAAAATACTGGAGCCAATGGACAGAATGGACATAGAATATATTCTGCTATGTCTTTCTTATCAAATGCAGATTATCTATTCTATCTTGATCAAGACTGTTGGTTTGATGAAAACCATGTAGAATCGTGTATAACTCTGCTTGAAAAGCAAGATTTGGATTGGGTTTATTCTCTAAGAAAAATATTCACGGAATATGCGGGATATGTATGTAATGATGACTGTGAAAGTTTAGGAATGTATTCTCCGGTATGTAATTATCAATTAGTTGATACTAATTGTTATTGTATCAAACGAGAAGTTGCTATGATGGTTGCTCCTTATTTCGTAGGAGGGTGGGGACATGATAGAAGATATTTACAAGTCCTTGCTGCAAACTTTAAGAAATTTGACTGTACTGGAAAATATACTACTAATTACAGATTAGGCGGTGATAATAATTTGAATGGTGCATTTTGGGAAGCGGGTAACGCAAAAGTGGAAGAATTATATAAAGATAAAGAAATGCCTTGGAGAAAGAATAGTGAAATGTGAATTGAAAGGCGAAATAGCCAAAGTAACTTATAAAGATAACAAGATGATTGTTGAAGGTGAAATAGAAGTAACTGATTCATATCATTCATTTGATGAATTGTACGCTCATAGAATCCTTCTTTTTATTTCTTTGATGAAATCACATAAAGATTTATCTTGGAAATCTAGAATGCATAGTGACGGTACTTCCTTTCCAGAATGGTTTATTGCTGGAATGAAGTTACCTTCCGGTGATATCACTTATCATATTTCTGATAAGTTTTGGTCTTTAGTGGAAGATATACCGACTCTTGAGAAAGCTCCTGAATGGGATGGTCACACAAGTGAAGACGTAATTAGAAGATTAAATAATTGGAGCATAACGCTATGAATATTTTATATTTTGTTTTTTCTTGGAAAGGTCAATACGAAAAGGCCAAAGAGTGGGAAATGAAACTTATACCACACGGAAAAGTTGTAGTTGTTAATTCAGACGATGATAATGAAGAAGTTGGTTGGATTAATATTGGTAATGAATGCTATTTTTCTGATCAATTTAGGACAGCATTAAAAACTTATCAAGAAAATAGTGATATTGATGCCATTTGCCACATCCAAGCAGACGCATCATATGATAATTTTGAAGATATTATCGATGCAGCTAACAATACGTTTAACAAGTATAATTGGGGCGTATATGCACCTAACGTAGACGATACTTTCTACACTTCCGATAGAACGGACATATTTACCTTGGATAATAGATTGTCTGTTGTTGCAACCACAGATAATACTTGTTGGTTTATCCATAAAGATATGCTCAATAAGATGATTGAAAATATACATTTAATGGATTATAATGATCTTGGTTGGGGATGGGATTTATTAATTTGTGGATTTGCCCATCTAGCTCAAAGAAAGGTTATTAGAGATTATAATTTTATTGTTGATCATCCTCCTTCAACAGGATATAAGAAAGAAAAAGCTGAAGAAGAAATGCAACAGATGTTTAGTAAATGTCCTGAATCCTTGAAGGAAGTAATCTATTATATTAAGGTACAACCAAAATCTTTATCGAAATATTATGGAAAGCAAACTGACTTTTTTACGTATGATACTGCGAGGGGGTTAGTTTGAAGATTTGTTATCTTGATTTCTGGCCTGGATTTGATGTCCAATCTAATTGGTTTAATCTTTTATTCAAGGAATATTTTCAAAATAAAGACTTAATTTTTTCAAACGATCAAACAGACGCAGATATTATTGTTGCGTCTAGTTTTGGTAGTGAAAGACGTAATATAATCAACAAGAAAGCTATTCGTATTTTCTATACTGGAGAAAATGAACGTCCTGATTTGACTTTCGGTGAATATTCATTAAGTTTTGATTTTGATACATATAACGGTCGCAATCTTCGTTTACCACATTGGTATTTGTATGTTAATTGGTGGAATGAACCCAATTTCGAACACGCAGCACAAATATCATTAGAGCAATTGAATAAAAAATGGGATCCAGAAGAGATTTGGAATAGAAATGAATTTTGTTCAATTATGATAGGTAATCCAGTTCAAAACAGATTGACTGTTGCTAATCTTATTGATTCTACTTTTGGAAAAGTACATTGTTACGGCAGAGTATTCGGCAATCCCTATGATGGTGATAAAGTAAAACTTCTTGAAAAATATAAGTTCAATATTTGTTTTGAAAATTCTATAACTGATGGTTATGTGACTGAGAAGCTATTACAAGCTAAAGTTGCTGGTTGTATTCCGATTTATTATGGACATTCAACATACACAAAAGATTTTAATCCTATGTGTGCCATTAATTATGCTGATTTTGCTGATGATAGTGGATTAATAGATCAGATGTATCATCTTAATAATAAAGATAACTTTGTTCTAAGAGCAAAAGAACCATTATTTCATACTATGCCTAATCTTGATTTTATCTATGCGTTTTTCAGCGTTATATTCAAAGGAAAATTATGATAAAAAACTTTTTTGAAATTAACCAATTAGTTTCTGATAAATTAAAAAATAATGAATCCTTCTCTATGTTGCGTATTGATAATACTGCCACATATGTAACAAATTGTTTACATAAAGGACAAAGACCAGTATACGAATTCTTTAATGAAAATACGATGATTGAAGCTGGAGTATATCCTTCTTCATTAGAATATGCTTTTTCAACAGTATATCCAAAAACGGTTGAAATTATGAAATCTTGCGATATACTAGGATTTGTGGATATATCTCATCAAACTAGAAATGACAAAGATTTTTTGGATATGTTTGGTGATAAAACTATCTACTTTGATATGGAAATTGTAGATCCAGGTGCATTAACTGGACGATCCGTTTTCGGTGAATTGAATGATCCTTGGACAAAATACCTAAAAGGAAAAAAAGTATTAGTTATATCATCTCATGCAAATAGTATATTACATCAATGGAATAACATTGATAATATTTGGGGAAAAGAACGAGATAATATAGTACCGTTTGAATTGGTTGGTTGTATTAAAACTCCATTCCATCCTTTAGTAGACGATAGGCAATATCCTAATTGTAATAACTTTGAAGAAGTTGTAGAACATACGAAGAGCATTATAGATCAATACGATTATGATGTGCTAATCACAGGAGTGACAACGCAATCGCCATTTTATGTTGAACATGCAAAACAAAAAGGAAAAGTAGGTATACAAACAGGAGGAATAATTCAATTATTCTTCGGTATAAAAGGAAAGCGTTGGGAAATAAATTATAATGCGTATTATCCAAATGGTTCAAATATGTTTAATGAGCATTGGATCTATCCTTTACGGTTGGATGAACCTCAGAAAATAAACGAAATACGTCATCTTGAAACATCATATGCATATTGGAGTGGACAATAATGAATAGTTTGAATGAAATCCTAACTTTAGTTGAAGAATATATTAAAACTAAACAACAAAATAAAGTTTGGGTTCCTGGTCAAGATTATATTAATTATGCTGGACCTTATTTTGATCATACTGAATTCGTTTCTGCAGTAGAATCGCTATTAAAGGGATGGCTAGTGATGGGTAATGATTGCCTAAAATTCGAAAACAAATTCCCAAAATACTTTGGAAAAGATTATGGTGTTTTGACTAATAGCGGTTCTAGTTCTAATCTATTGATGATGGCTAGTCTTACGAGTAAACGTGGACATAACCTTCCAAAAGGAACAAAAGTTCTCACTCCAATTGCGGGATTTCCCACAACGTTAAATCCCATTATTCAAATGGGATTTGAACCAGTTTTTGTTGATGTTGAACTTGATACTCTTAATCTTGATCTGGATAAAGTAGAACAAACGTTAGAAAATAATCCAGACATTAAGGTAATTACATTTGCTCATGTATTAGGAAATCCTCCTAATATGATTAGGTTGATGGAACTTGTATCTAGGTATGATCTAATACTCCTTGAAGATTGTTGCGATGCTTTGGGATCAACTTACGCAGGACAACAGTTGGGAAGTTTTGGTGAAATGGCTTCGTGTAGTTTCTATCCTGCTCACCATATTACGATGGGAGAAGGTGGCTTTGTATCTTGTTCTACTAAAGAACAAGAAATCATCCTTAGAAGCTTTAGAGAATGGGGAAGAGGGTGTTATTGTGTTGGTCCTAAAGCAAATACGTTGAAGTGCGGAACTTGTAAGAATAGATTCAGTAATTGGATTCCGTCTTTACCTGACGAAACTTTTGATCACAAATATGTTTACGATGAGATAGGGTATAACTTAAAGCCAATTGAACTACAAGGTTCTATGGGTCTTCGCCAGCTAGAAAAACTTGATGAAATTAAAGAATTACGTGTTCGTAATTATAAATTGTTGTTTGATGCTTATAGTAAATATGAAGAATACTTTCATCTACCAAGAGCGACGAATTTAAGCGATCCAAGTTGGTTTGCGTTTCCTTTGACTGTAAGAAAAGACGCTCCATTCACTAGGAATGAATTCGTTAATTTCTTGGAAGACAAGAAGATACAAACAAGACCATATTTTGCTGGAAATATCATTTTACAGCCAGCGTATTCTCACTTGATGAGTACTGATGAAGCTGTGAACAATTATCCAAATGCTACATTTACTACTACGAATACATTTTTCCATGGAACAAGTCCAGTAATAACGCAGGATCAAATTGCATATATAAGTGAACAAGTTGACTATTTTATGAAGCAATATGAATAAAGAACAATTAATTGAATTTGAAAATAAAGTAGCGGAAAAGTTCAACAATGCTGAGATAAGAGCACCTGTACATTTGTATCATGGTAATGAAGCTAAGATGCTCAGAGTTTTCGAAAGAATCAATATTGAAAAAGATTGGGTTTGTTGTACTTGGCGAAATCATTACCAATGTCTCCTTAAAGGAGTTCCTGAAGATCTTCTAATGCAGAAGATCGTAGAAGGTAAAAGTATGGTTATGAATCTACCTGAATATAAGATCGTATGCTCAAGTATTGTGGGTGGCATTCCAAGTATAGCTGTGGGAATAGCACAAGCAATAAAACATAACAGACAAGACTCTAGGGTTTGGTGTTGGTTGGGCGATATGAGTGCGGAAACCGGAGCGTTCCATGAAGCGTACAAATATGCGGTAAATAATCGTTTACCAATAACGTTTGTCGTTGAGAATAATGGTCTAAGCGTTACGTCACCCACCAACGAAGTCTGGAATAGATTGTTTCCTTGGTATATTCCCATGTATTATCAACGAGGACTTGAGGATAGTTTTGATTTTGATGGCGCCCATTTAATTTGTTATACTTACAAAAATGAAAAATATCCCCATGCAGGGGCAGGTGTTCGTGTTACTTTTTGACGGATTTTGTAATTATTCTTCGACTAAGGCCGTACCTTATGTTTATGTATGTATCCATAGAGAAACTAATGAGTTTTATATAGGATATAGACGTAGTAATAAACTTCCTTCAAATGAAGATTTTCCATTATATAAAACTTCTTCTAAACTGATAAATCCTAATTTTGATGAATATAATTATTTCATAATAGCAGAATTTTTTAATAGTGATGATGCTTATGATTTCGAGCAAAGATTGATATATGAAAATTGGGATAATCCTTTATTATTGGATAAATCTTGTTTTTTTAATAAAAAACGATTTAGAAACACCAAAGGGTATAAACAAAAGAAGAAATCTTTTAGATCAGTAGAATCAAATTTAAAAAGATCTAATACGTTGAAAGGAAGACCTACTGGAAGGAAGGGTATTCCTATGAGTGAAGAACAAAAGAAAAAACTCAGTGAAATTAGTAAAGGTAAAAAGAATGCCGGCTCATTTGGTAATAGACCTCCTTGGAATAAAGGAATAAAAATGACAGAAGAACAAAAAAGTAAACAAAATACAGAAGGCTTGAAAAAGGGTAGAGGTTGGAATAAAGGATTAACTTCTAAAGGTGATGAATGAGTCAGTTATATTATAAACAAGAATTGAGAGACGCAATGTCTTGGTTATCTGAACAGCCAGATACAATATTCTTAGGACAATCTGTACTATATGAAGGTACTGGTTTATATGATACATTAGATCATTTACCAAAATCTAAGAGAATGGAATTTCCTGTAGCCGAAAATTTCCAAATGGGATTTAGTATAGGAATGGCTCTAAATGGATTTGTTCCTGTGTCTTGTTTCCCTAGATGGAATTTCCTTCTATGCGCTGCTGATCAATTAGTTAATCACTTAGATAAGTTGCATAAGATGAGTGATGGCGGATATGATCCGAAAGTCATTATTAGAGTTGCTGTTGGTTCTGAAATTCCTGTTGATCCACAAGATCAACATAAAGGTAATTTCTCAGATGCTTTTAGAAGTATGCTAAATTACGTTACTGTAGTTGAATTAACCGATCCTACTAAGATCGTTGACAGTTATGTGGATGCGTATCGTAGAAAAGGAAGCACTATTTTAGTAGAGTTTCCGGATTATGGCAAATAAGATATTACTATTCGGTAGTACTGGTATAATCGGAAGTATTTTAAAAGAAAATATAGACGTTATACCAGTAACCAGAAATGAATGTAATTTATTAGATAATGCAAACGTTATTTCTTTTATTGCAAAACATAATCCAGATGTTATAATAAATTGTGTATCTAATACAGACACTACTATGCACATGTTTAATTATGATATTTTTAACGAAAATATATCTATATTTCATAATTTACTTGATGCTAAACCTTATTATGGTAAAATGATATGTTTTGGTTCCGGAGCAGAATTTGATAGGAGGACATCTATCGACAATGCTAAAGAATCTGATATTTGTTGTAGTTTTCCATATGATCATTATGGAATAAGTAAAAATATAATAGCCAGATCCGTGGAAAAAACGAATTCTGTATATAATCTTAGATTGTTCGGTTTATTATCCCATAAAGATAAAAACAGATTGTTCAATCATATATTCGATGATGATTTTGCGTTGGTTGATAGGTATTTTGATTATTTCTCGGAGAAAGATCTAGTAACAGTTGTTAAATACTTCTGTGAAAATACGCCAAAGTATAAAGATGTGAATTTAGTATATAAAGACAAATATAGATTGAGTGATTATATCTATACTATATACAAATATAATAAATTAAATAAGAAGATAAATTCAACAAAGAGTAATAAAAATTATACGGGATCTGGTGAAAGATTGAGTGAATTGAATTTGCCATTAGTTGGAATTAATGATGAATTAAGGAAATATAAAATATGAAAGTTGTTTATGTTACTGGATGTTTAGGATTCATAGGATCTTATGTTACTACCGCTTGTTTAAATATGGGTTGGTATGTTATAGGCGTAGATAAAATAACGTATGCGGCAGATGAAGAAGTTTTGGAGGGATTTAAAACGTTTAAAACATTTAAATTCATCAAATCTGATATTAATGATCTTGATTATTTGTACGATTGCGATTATATTATTAATACCGCAGCAGAAACTCATGTAGACAATTCGATTGTAAGTTCTTCAGAGTTTCTGAGTAGTAACGTTAATGGTGTTCATAGACTTCTTGAATTAATTAAGAATAAACACAAGTTTAAAATGCCAGTTCTGCTTCATTTCAGTACAGATGAAGTTTATGGGGATATTGTAGATGGAGCCCATAAAGAAACTGATCTATTAAAACCGTCAAACCCTTATTCTGCAACTAAAGCTTCCGCTGATATGCTTATTACTGCGTGGAATAGGACTTTCGGAGTTCCGTATATTATTGTTAGACCATCTAATAATTATGGTAAAGGGCAGTACGCTGAAAAATTAATTCCCAAAGCTTGTAAATACTTAAAACTTGGGAGAAAGATTCCTGTACATGAAGGTGGGGAACCAAGCAGAACTTGGTTACATGCTGGAGATACTGCTAGGGCTGTACTCACGATAATTGAATCTGGCGTTGTAAATGAAATTTATAATATCGGCGGGAATTACGAAGACAAAAATATCAATGTTTTAAAGAAGCTAATTAAGTTATATAATGGAAAAGACGATATCACTCCATACGTTGATTTTGACTATTCAAGACCCGGACAAGACGTAAGATATTCCATAGATGATTCTAAGTTAAGAAGTCTTGGTTGGAAACCAAAAGTTGATTTCGATGAAGAATTAAAATATATAGTACAATATAATAAAGAAAAGTTTATTTGGTAAGGTGAAATAATATGAAAAAAGCGTTAATTTTTGGTGTGACTGGGCAAGATGGATCGTATCTTGCTGAACTACTATTAGAGAAAGGATACGAGGTACATGGAGTAAAACGAAGGAGTTCTTCTTATAATACTTCAAGAGTTGACCATATCTACTCTGATCCTAATTTTAAGTTGCATTATGGTGACGTTACTGATTCACTAAACGTCACTGCATTGATTCAATCAATTAAGCCTGATGAGATTTATAATCTAGCAGCACAATCCCACGTAAAGGTATCGTTTGAAATTCCAGAATATACTGGCAATGTGGATGCATTAGGTACTTTACGTATTCTTGAATCTATTAAGTTACTTGGTATGGAAAATCATATCAAGTTTTATCAAGCGTCCACTTCCGAACTTTATGGTTTGGTACAGGAAATTCCTCAAAGAGAAACTACACCGTTCTATCCTAGAAGTCCATATGGAGTTGCTAAACTTTACGGGTTCTGGATTCTAAAGAATTATAGAGAAGCATATAACGTATTTGCTTGTAACGGAATTCTATTTAATCATGAAAGTCCACGTAGAGGCGAAACTTTCGTAACTCAAAAGATCGTTTTAGGATTGAATGATATATTAAACAAGAAGGCTGATGTTCTATCATTAGGTAATCTTGATGCTCTTCGCGATTGGGGACACGCTAAAGATTATGTTGAAGCGATGTATCTGATGCTACAACAAGATACTCCAGATGATTACGTTGTTGCCACAGGAGAGCAATATTCGGTTAGACAATTCGTTGAATCTTGCGCTCCTTATTTTGGTATGAATATTCGTTGGGAAGGAGAAGGTCTTGATGAAGTTGGTATTGATACTAATACTGGTAAAGTAGTTGTTACTGTAGATCCAAAATACTTTAGACCTACAGAAGTTGCTACTCTCCTTGGTGATCCAACAAAGGCTAAAACGCTGCTTGGATGGGAACCAAAGTATACGTTTGAAACTTTGGTTTATGAAATGTGTAAGTCTGTATTAGGTAATAATAATGAATAAAATTATTTCTATGAGTGTCTGGGGAGATAACCCCAGATACATCGTCGGAGCCAAACGCCAAATACAATTGGCTGAAAAGTATTATCCTAATTGGAGAGTAAGGATTTACACCGATAAACCAAATAATTTTACAGGTTATGGGGTTGATATAGTCAAAGCAGATACTGATATGTATGGTATGTTTTGGCGTTTCCTTCCTATGTTCGAAGACCCAAATAATATAGTAATGGTTCGGGATTCCGATAGTAGAATTACAATTAGAGAAGCGGCAGCTATACACGAATGGATAGAATCTGATCAAGTTTTTCACGTATTCAGGGACCATGATGCTCATTTTGAGTTTCCTATTATTGGGTGCGCGTTCGCTTATAAAGGTTGTTTTGGTAACCAACTTGAAGAATTAATGATTGAATATGCTAAGACTAATAAGTTTTATCTAAGTGATCAATTCTTCTTGAGAGATTATATCTATCCGGTAATCAAAAATAGTATGATGATTCATAGTATGAACGAAGAAGGGTGGTTTAAAGATACTAGAAGTAAATTGAAGAATGAATATTCTTTCTGTGGTAATGGATATGACGAAAACGATATGCCATTATATGCTGCTTCCTTGGCGGCAATGAAAAGATTTGATCCTAAATGGGTTGCTGATGAATATAAGTTCGATGAAGGAGTGATGGATGAGTAAGGCATATTATATAGTACCAGTACATAATAAAGAAAATTTGATTGAAAATGTTCTTTATGGTATTTTAGATTCTCATTCAAGAGAGAATTTGCCACCAACGATTATTTGTATATTAGATGGTTGTGTGGATAGTACAGAAGATAAGGTGTATGGGGTTAAGGATAAATGTATATTACCAGAATACTTTCATATCTTAAAAGCAAATGACGTTCATGAAATTGAATGTTTAAACATGGGACTAACTTTTATTAGAGATAATCTTTCCCCATCTCTTGATGATTTAGTATTCATGGTTCAGGACGATGTTATTTTACAAGAAACTGATATAGATAAGAAGTTCGTAGAATTATTTAATTCTAGAGATGATTTAGGTTATATTTCTATGAGACTTGGGGTTTCTGTACATATAATGAATGATGAAATCAAAGAAGATGATTACATAGAATCTGAATTCGGGCATTGGAATCAATTAAGTTGGAAATTCCATAAAACTGTAAATCATGGCGAATTTGTAGAATCCGAGATTGCTATCAGAAGTCCAACTTGCACTCAATGGAGACGATTCGAAGAATGTGGTTTTTTCGATGAAAATTTACGTCCTTGCGGATATGATTGTCATGACTTCAGTATAAGAATGAAAATGGCTGGATATATTAATGGAGTCTATGCTATGAAATTCAAGAGTGACGTAAATTGGGGAACTATGCGTTCAGATAATCCTTCAACATATAACGATAGAGTTGGATATATATACGAAAGAAATCGCAAATATATCGCGAATAAACATCTAAAATATTTTATTGGATAATGATTATGGAAAAAAATGATAAGATTTATGTTGCCGGACATAATGGATTAGTTGGTTCAGCTATTGTAAGAGAATTGAAAAAACAAGGTTATACAAATATTATTACAAAATCAAGAGAGGAATTGGATTTAACTGATCAAGAAGCTGTTGAATGGTTTTTCTTCAAAGAACATCCTGATTACGTTTTCCTAGCTGCAGCAAAGGTTGGTGGGATTAATTATAACAAAACATATCCAGCTGATTTTATTGTTGAGAATCTTGAAATCCAAACAAACGTAATTAAATATGCTCATAAACAAGGTTGTAAGAAGTTACTGTTTTTAGGCAGCGCATGTATCTATCCTAAGATTACGCCACAACCAATCAAAGAAGAATATTTGATGACTGGTCCATTGGAACAAACCAATAATGCATACGCTATTGCAAAGATTGCTGGTTTGACGATGTGTCAGAAATATAAACAACAATATGGATTTAATTGTATTAGTTTAATGCCTACTAATCTATATGGTATAAATGATAGATTCAACGTTGAAAACGGCCACGTTATTCCTGGATTAATCAATAAGTTCGTTACTGCTAAAGAAAACGGAGACAATTCTATTACCTGTTGGGGCGATGGAACTCCAACAAGAGAATTCCTTTTTGCAGACGATTTAGCAGATGCTTGTATCTTCTTAATGAATACATACGATTCAGAAGAAATCATTAATGTAGGTATTGATAATGAAATCACTATGTTCGATTTAGCTGAAAAGTTAAAGCAAATCGTTGATTTTAAAGGAGAAATTATCTGGGATAAGGATAAACCAAACGGAACTCCAAGAAGAAAAGTATGTAATGAAAAGTTATATGACCTTGGATGGCGTCCAAAATATGAATTGGACGAAGGGTTGAAAATCACTATTGATTGGTTTCTAAACAATAGAGAGAGTTGCAAATAATGAAATGGAACTTAATGGAAGACGCTATCTCTTTTGGAGATAGACTCAAATTAGCTAAGTTTGCATTAACTACTAATCAGTTCACTAATGGCCCTAAAGTAAAAGAACTTGAGAAGGCTTGGAGTGAATGGTTAGGTTGTAATCATTCTCTTTTCGTTTCATCTGGTAGCACTGCTAATTTCCTTCTTGTTGCAGCTGTTAAAGAATATTATGGATTAAAAGACGGTGATAAGGTATTATTACCAGCTTGTACTTGGGTGACTAATGTTGCTCCTATTATTCAGTTAGGATTGCAACCAGTTTTCTGTGATATTAATATCGTTGATTTTAGTTTTGATGAAAGTGAGTTGAAGAAACTTGCTGTAAAACATAAAGATATCAAATTGATATTTGTTACTCACTTATTAGGATTTTCGTCAAAAACCAGAATTAATGGAACGCTACAAGAACTATTCCCAAAAGCAATCATAATGGATGATGTTTGTGAATCTCACGGTTGTAAACTTGCTGATGGTGGAAAGGTTGGCTCTGATAATAGTTCCATAGGTTCTACGTTTTCTACATACTTCGGGCATCATTTAACTTCGGTTGAAGGAGGATTCGTTTCCACTAACAATTTTGAATTGTATGATCTCATGAAGATGAAGCGAAGTCATGGTATGGCTAGAGAATCATTAATGTTTAATAGGTATGCTGAAAAGTATCCAGACATTGATAAACAATTCTTATTCATTACTGATGGGTATAATTTTAGAAATACTGATCTGAATGCTGTACTAGGATTATCACAGTTAAATAAGTTGAACGATTCCATTAAAATAAGAAATGAGAATTACAAAGAGTTTTGTGATATTCTATTAGATCATGCAAATAGATTTTTCCCTATGGAATATTCTGATACTTGCAGTAGTTTTTGTTTACCGTTTATCTGTAGTAGTAAAGCTGTTAAGATGAAGTTACAGAAAGCATTTACAGAACATGGTATAGAATACAGACCTATTGTTTCTGGTAATTTATTACGCCATCCTTTCTTGAAGTATTATAAAATTGATACTAAAAAACAATTAACTAATGCTGATATTATTCATGATTTCGGATTGTATATTGGAAACAGTCAATTCGTAGGCAAAAAGCATTTAGAATTATTAAGCACTATTTTGGACGATTATGCATAACTTGAAAGATATAACAAAAAAATATTCTGTAGTATTTGTTGGCCCTGTTCGTAATTGCTCTCCTTATTTGAGAGACGTATTTAAGAATATTGAACGTATTGGTAGTTTATTCAAATCATATTCTTGTGTTTTTGTCGAAAGCGATTCTTCAGATAATAGCTATGAAATTTTAGAAGAGTATGCTAAGAAAAATAAAAACGTATATGTTACAAGTTTGGGTAGATTAGAACCTAGAATTATGTCCAGAACAATTAGGATTGCTACTGCAAGAAATGCAGCAATTCAAATTTGCGAAGATAAAGGATTACTAGATTCTCATGATTTTTATATACAAATGTGCGTAGATGATGTTATGGCACAAGAGATGGATCTTGATGGAGTACTGAGTTGCTTCAAGTATGATATTGATTCTTGGGATGCTATGACTGCTAACCAAAATACATATTATGATCTTTGGACATTACGAAAAGAAGGTTGGTTAGATTATGATTGTTGGTATGAGGTATACAGAAAACCTTCATATATGTCTTTAGAGGATGCAAAGAATATATTTGTACAATCAAGATTTATTAAAATCCCTAAAGATTATGGGTTAATTGAAGTTGATGCTGCTCATGGAGGATTCTCTATCTATAAATCACAAACAATTAAAGGTTGTAGATATAGAGGGTTCAATGTAGAAAATAATTTTGAAGAATCAGATATTATTTCTTTTTGCCAAGGAGTTAAGGCAAAAGGAGGAAAAATCTTTATAAATTCGGAACTTATCAATATCAAGAATAATTAAAACGATAAATACTCTTATTGTTAAAATAAGAGTAGTTTTTCGATGAGTAATATATTATTTCTTATAGGTGGCCCAGGTTCTGGGAAAGATTTAGTCATAAAAGAACTTAATGCTTTATATATTCTTAAAGAATATAATATAGAGCAAATAAAGCAATTCACTTCGTTGGCTGAAGATTGTATAATATCAGCCAACGCATACAAAAAAGATCAAATCCTATCAATAAAAGAATCTTTAGAGGAATCACATAACATATCAGCAATATATGTTGATGTTAATGATGATGTTTCGAAACAAAGATTAACAAATAGGAATCTAAATGAATCAGTTAGAATAGATAGATTATTGGATTCTAAATTGAATCTTGATGTGTTTGAAGAACAATTTACAAATTTATTCTATTTCGATAATAGTTTTGATAAGGATTCTGATGAAACAGGAAGTCAATTAAAATCTTTAGTTGAATCGTTAGATGCCACAAGTCTGAAATCAAAACGGCAAAAAGGAATTGCTGCAGCATCTAACAATAGACAAATATATAAGAATAAAGTAGAAACCACAGCTAAAGAGAATTCTAAATTAAATCCTCACCAGTTAGATAAGCAAGTAAAAGATTATTTAGAATTACATTTCAGAAAAAAACTAACTCACGATTTAAAAAAAGTAGAAGAAGATTCTGAATACAATAATTTCAAAACAGATAAAGAAGTAAAGAAAGAAAAGAAGATACCTAAAGACAAATTTTTGAAGGGAATAATACCAAGGAAATCTTTAGGTCCAACATTTGATACAAGAGAAACTGGCGATACTGCACTTATACAAACCTTTGCAACTAATAAAGCGTTTGAAGAATATGATAATTTGGATCAGTTTCTGGATGAAGCTGTTGATTCTCCAAATGATGCCGATACTGGCTTATTTGGCGGCGTGAATAGTCCAAACGTTAATCAATCAAATGATAAACCTTTATTTGGTTATCAAGTTTCAAAAGAAAAAAATAAAAACAGAAAAAAGAATTTTGAAACTGATAAAGAAACCAAAAAAGAATCGACGTATGTCAAAATAAAGAAAATATTTTTTAAGGGTTAAAAAATGTCATTAGAAAACAAATTATTACGCAAATATTACAGCGAAGCTCAAGTAGAAGAAATTTTTGAAGAAAGAATGGGGCCGCTCAGGAAATATATTACATCAATTGGTATGGATTGGTCCAAATTATCAACAGAACAATTGAATAGGATAAAAGATAGCCAAGCATATAAAGAATTTCGTAAACTTAATAGTATCAAATATACTTTTAAAAAAACTAATCCTATATTAAACAATATTAGATATAATGAATCTGTTGATGAAGATTATACTCCCCATCCTCCTAAAGAATATGAACCCAGTAAAAAATATAAACATTTAAATCCTAAACACGTAACGAGACAGCAATATTACGCAGGATTGATTAATAAAGGATATTCTGCACTAAAGACTGCACCATTATATAAAAGTCTTGGACCAAAAGGATTTAAAGCAAGAAAACCAGACGTTCTTACATTTAGAAAAACCCAAGTTACTCCTACCGGACAAACTAAAGTTGTTGGATCTATAACCAAAAGAGAACTTCATAAAAGAAAAGAATATACTGGTAAAGCTGCTACTTATGAAGAGTTCAATACTTTCAATGAAGCTGATCAATTTAAAAAGAAAGCTATTCCTAAATTGAATCACATGAAAGAAATAAAACCAGAAGATGAGAAACAATGTGAAAAAGAATTTGAAATTACAAAAACTTTAACTGGCGAAAATCAAACAAATACTGTACAGATAAATCCTAATATGAAAGTTATTAGAAAGTCTGATAAAGATAAAGAGATTAAAAAAGAGCAAATTAAGAAACCTTCAAATAAAGCCGAAAAGGAAAAAAAATGATTAATTGTTCTTTATTTGTTGATATGGATATGGTTCTTGTTGATTTGGATGCTGGTTTAAAAAAACTAGATAAGACATTTCAAATGAACAAACAAGGACCATTACTCAATCCTACTTTAAAAGATAAAGTATTAGAAACCCCAAATTTTTGGTCCAATTTACCAAAAATGGAAGGATTTGATCAATTGTGGGAAACAGTTTCAAAAATGAATCCTAAAATATTAACAGCCAATACAATATGGGATTCAAGAGCAAAAAAAGAAAAATGGGAATGGATACAAAAAAATTGCGACATTCCAAATTATAATTTTTATTGCGTGTTAAGAGATGAAAAACAATTGTTTGCAAAAACTAACAATCATCCTAATGTATTAATTGATGATTATGATTTAAATTGCTCCGAATGGGAAAAGAATGGAGGAATAGCAATACTTCATAAAAATCCAGAGAACACCATAAAACAATTGAAGTTACTGTTTAATGTATAATTTTAATTTTTTATAAATAATATTATAAATTCTTCAACAATTTAACTATAGGAAACGAACATGCCAGCATGGGGAAATACCGACAATCAGATCTCTACTCCTAAGTTCCCGATGGAACGTAGAGCAAGAGACGTAAATCAATTCACAGTAAATGCTCCTACCATTTATAATTCAACAAGTGCAAATACTCTTTTCATTGCCAATACTTCAGGAATCACTACTGGACAATATGTCAGTGGAAACAATCTTTATTTAAATAGTACAGTTCCTGGCTTCTTTTTAGGTAACGTAACTGTTGTATCTGTTAATGCTACTTCTGTAGTATTATCAACTAATGTTACTGCTAATGTTAATATTGGCGACACATTTGAATTTGATACAGCAATTGCTTATCCTGCGTCAAAGCCAGTAGAAGTTTATTATAACGCTAATACTTATCTTGTAGACAGTGGTAGAATTGCTAACGCTACTTTTGGTAATGGCACAACATTCGATAACCCAGTAGCGCATACTGGATGGAATCGCGTAATGCAAGGAAGAGGATATGTTTATGATATCGCTTTAGGAAACGTTAGTTCAACCTTAACTTATTCTAATGCTTATATTACTTTTAGCGCACCAACTGGTTCACCTAATGCTTATGCTGCTAATGGTTACATTACTGCTTATGGAAACGTTGTTACCGCAACATTAACTTCTAACGGTGCATCATATAACGCTATTCCTACAGCAACCATCTCTGGAGCAAATAATACAACTTTAACTGTTACTGTTATTCCTGGTGGTAGATTAGGAAGAATTCAGAGCGAAACTTTAGTTGCTTTAAGTTCTCCTAATGTTACTAATGCAAATTCTGGCGGAACATATTTCCCTGGACTATAATCTGAGATAGCTAATGAAAACTTATAAACAGTTTATTTCTGAAATGCAACCAAACGTGCCTGTCGTGTCTATCGACAGGCAATATCCAAACATTCATCAACCAGAAGGTTTAGATGAATTAAATAAGAATTTGGCAATACAAACATCTACTGGATTTGCTGATTTAAGAGAAGCGTTAAATAAAATCAGAAAACTCCTTTCAATGTATGCTTTGAAATTTCCAAAAGAAGATAGTATTCCGTTAGATAAAAAAACGGGTACTTTCACTTTTCCTGTTTCTTATTGTGATATTACTGGATTATCTCTAAAGGATTATATTGCTCCTGGTAGAGATACTTCAAATAAATTCAATTTGAATATCAACTATACTATGGAAAAAGGCGTTTATAATGTAACTGCCGAAATAGTAGAAAAATAATATAATTAATGTTTCGTAATTTGACTTCTGATAATTTTATTTTATATGCGGCGAATAATTATGTTTCGCCGCATTATATTGAGGACGAGTTTTTTGATGATTTGAGACGATTCAAATATATCAAAGGGTCGATACAAAAATATTATTTAAAAGATTCTATCAACGATAGATTAGTTTTAAATAATATTATAATGAGCTACAACGTATTTAACGTTGAAGCTTGTACTAGGATGTTATTCTTTAAAATCAAAGAAGAACACTATCCAGTATTAAAAACATTTTTAGTGTATTTGAATTATATGCCTGATGTAGTTAAATCTATAAATGGTAATAATATAGTATCATCAGATATACAAATACATCAAGACTTAGCAAATCTACTTAGAAAGATATGAAAACATATAAAGAGTTCGTAAAAGGTTTAAAAGAAGATGGTGGCGTTAGTGTTGGTGCTGGCATCTCTGGCGGCGCATCTCCTACTAATGTTATTAGTGGCGGTAGTATTGCTGGTGCTCCACCAGATTCGCCTCCTGTTAATTTAAAGAAGAGAAAGAAAAAAGATTATCCAGGTACATCACCAGCTTCTCCAGTTATGGGAACGATTAAACGAAAACTACCATAAATGGATATCAGAGAAATACCTTCTAAATTAGAATCTGATTTTAATTTACGTTTTGATTATTATTTTGATGATAATGATCTTTATTTAAAGTTAAATGGATTAGATTCAAGAAGTCTACGAGAATATATAGAATTTTCATATAACGTAGCTGCCTGTTTACCTCTAAGAAAATGTATATCAAGAATCAAGGTAAATAACCAATATATAAAAATTTCGGAGAAGTAAATGAAAAATTTTGTCGAATTAAAAGAAGCTTTGACGCAAAATACCCTCATGGAAGGTAAAGCAAAGGCAACTGAATTCTTTTCACAAATTTATAGCTCAGTAGTTTCAATGCATTATTTTCATCTAACCACTTCTTCATATTCTGCTCATATTGCAAGTAATGAATATTATACTGGACTTCCTCCATTATTAGATCAATTGATGGAGTGTTTTGGTGGAAGATATGGGAAATTAGAAACTCCTCCAAAGATTAAAGTTATTACAGCAGATGGATTATCCATTGCGGTTACGTTATTACAATGGGTTGATGCAAACAGACTAATGTTATCCGATGATACTGAAATACAAAATATCATAGATGAGATAACAGGTCTTATAAACACAACTATATACAAATTAAGAGAACTAAAATAATATAAATAACTTTTTTAAGAGGAATATCCTGTGCCAAACCAAAATCAAAACGGTCAGGATATTTGGTCCAAAATCTTTGTCATAGAAAGGGAATTACGCGATAAAGAAAAATCCCTGGACAAATTGGATATAACTCTATTAGACTTAAATAGGAAAATAGAGCAACTAAAAGATGACTTACACAATCTTAAAGTAATTCCAGATCTTGAAGAACGGATTAAATATCTTGAAGATCAAGTAGATGCAATCAGACTAGAATTGCCAGAAATTCGATTAATGAAAAAACTGGTTATGGGCTTAGTTGCATTCGTATTAACTGCGTTTCTTGGCTTGATATGGAACACTGTTGTAATTAGATCTTCACAAGACGTATCTATGCGTTTAAATACGTCTAGCGAAGAGATAGGTGACATTGCAAAAAAAATAATTGATGAATATCAAAAGGGTAAAAAGTAATGTCTTCTGATAAACTTACTGTTTCTACAATAACACAATTAAAACTATTTTCTATTGGTATTATTATTGGGTGTATCGCTGGTATTTTGTGGCAAGAATTATTGTCTCCCATAAGAATAACACCAAATATGACAGTAGCTGATGAATATAACGTTCTAAAATCAGACGCTGAAGATAGATTATTAAAATATATAGAAGGCCATTGGCAATCTTCTATTGGTGATGTTCTTATAAGCATTGGTGATGGTAGTATTGGTGGTAGTTTTATAGTTATTGAATCGTTTACTCCTAGTGCAAAAAACGAAGAAACTTATAAGATAGTTAAGATAGAAAGAGTTGATGCCTTTTTAGGAATAGTTGGTTTACAAATCTGTAACGTAAACAACAATTGTAATACAGAAGACAAAGTTTCCATCCAAATCAATAAAATTTTCGGCATAGATAAAACCATTTCTTTGACCTATGACACCCGTTTAACGAAATGCATTCCTGTCGACAATCACTGTACCAGAGCGTTCAAACAGATAGATTGACTTTATAGCCGTATCGCGTAATACTATACTTTTGGCGAAATGAAAGTATAGTTTATAGTATGAGCTTTTATATTGATGTAAAATATTTGAAAATGGTTTCTTGTAAGCTTGAAGGCTTTACACAGAAAAATAATGATCTCTATACGTGCAGATGCCCTTATTGCGGCGATTCACAAAAAAAGAAAACCAGAAAAAGAGGATACTTTTTCCGTAAAAATAATGACATGTTCTTTCATTGTCATAATTGCGGTAAAGGAAAAACATTTTATAAATTCCTTAGTTTCATAGACCCATCTCTTGCAAAAGAATATTCGTATGAGCGATATGCAAACGGAGAGACTGGACACCATAATTATACAAAGCCGAAATTTGAATTTGAAAAGCCAGTCTTTAATACAAAAGAAAAGTTAAATATTCCAACTGTAAAAAGTCTTGATTCTGATAACTTAGCCAGAAAGTACGTAGAAGAACGACAAATACCAGAAAAATATTTTTCTGATCTATACTATGCAGAAGACTTTAAAAAATTCCTTGATGAATTTCTTCCTGATCACGGTAAAGATTTGTTTGAAGGCGATAAAAGGTTGGTTATTCCTTTTAGAAATAAATTTAATAAGATTATTGCTATACAAGGGAGAACCTTAACTAATTCAAAAGTACGATATATAACAATAAAGATTGATACTAATTCAGATAAAGTCTATGGAATTGATAAAGCAAATCTAAACAAATTAGTATATGTTTGTGAAGGTCCAATTGATTCAATGTTCATAGATAATTGTATCGCAACTGCTGATGCGAATTTATCGTCTGTAAAAAATATTATCCAAGATAAAGATAATGTTGTCCTTATATTTGATAATGAACCAAGAAATCTTGCTTTGATCAAACAAATAGAAAAAGCAATTGACCAGAATTTTAAAGTTTGTTTATTCCCAGATACGTTTAGGCATAAAGATATTAACGATGCCATTCTTTCAGGAATGACTTCTGACGATATAATTGATATTATAAATAAAAATACGTTTTCTGATTTGAGAGCCAAATTAGAAATTATAACATGGAGAAAATGTTAATGAAAGTGACTTTGAAAAGCTTTACACAAGATGTTGAAGGTAAACGGAATTTATTAGAACAAATTGCTTACGTTGCCAGAGTATCTAATCCTTCTAACCAAAATAATGATACTACTGCAGAAAAACTTGTAGATTATCTCATAAAACATAAGCATTGGTCACCTTTAGAAATGGTAGATGCTACTTTAGAGATTGAGACTACCAGAGATATTGCAAGACAAATACTTAGACACCGTTCATTCACATTTCAAGAATTTAGTCAAAGATATGCTGATCCAACCAAAGACCTTGGTTTTGTGACAAGAGAAGCAAGACTTCAAGACGAAAAGAATAGACAAAATAGTGTCGATTTCGATGACGATTTTATTAAAGCTGAATGGGAAAATTACCAAAGAACTGTTTTGAATAATGCTAAATCAGCATATAAGTGGGCAATCAATAACGGGTTGGCTAAAGAACAGGCAAGAGTAGTCCTTCCAGAAGGTCTAACAGTTTCAAGAATGTATATGAAAGGAAGTATTCGTTCTTGGATTCACTATATACAAATACGTTCTGGGGTTGAAACCCAAAAGGAACATAGAGAAATTGCAGTTGCTTGTGCAGATGCATTGGCTCCAATTTTTCCAATGATTTACAGATTTGTTGACATTTCAAGTTGGACGCATGAAATATCTAAAGAATTACATGCAGTTCATTCTATAGAAGCAGAAGAATACCTTATAAACGTATTAGGAAATAACTAACATATATTAATGGAATTATTATGATTATTGATACTAGAAATGATGTAGAAAAATTTATGATTGCTGGTGACCAGATAGAAAAAGGATTTGGATCCCAGTCAGATCTTTATCTGAAATTGGTTACAGAAGAAGTTATTTTTGAAACGTTTAAAGCATTTGATAAAGACGATATAGTTGAAATAGCTGATGGTATTGCTGATAGTATTTGGGTTATTGAAGGTCTATGCATTACGTTAGATCAGAATTTGAATTATGTTTGGATGGATGTAAAAAATATCCTGAAATACAGCGAAAAAGAAGAAATAACCAAAGAGTCTATGATTGAAGCTGTAGTAAATGGCTATGTTACTCTGCGCAGCGATTATAGAGTACAGATGAACGCTTTCGTCTCTGGATCAGCTGCATTATTAATTGCTGACCTATTGCGGTTAGGAGACATATATAATATTCCTATGCAGGAAGTTTGGGATGAAGTCTCTAGATCAAATATGAGCAAGATTTCAGAGAATGGTAAGGTGTTAAAAAATGAATTTGGAAAGATCCAAAAACCTTCAACATTTAGCCCTGCAAACATTAGAGCAATTCTAGAAAAGCACGACTTAGTATAATAATAAAAGGAACTTTTATGGCAGAACCTAGACTTTTACAACCAAAATCAACTTACACAATAGATTATCCTCAAGCTATTGAATTTGCTAAAACCCAAAATGAAATCTTTTGGTTAGCTGATGAAATTGAAGTGGAGAAAGACCTCCATGATATGAAGACAAATTTCACAGAAGCTGAATATCATGGAGTGATTACCACTTTACGTTTATTTACGCTTTATGAGTTAGTTGTCGGTAATGAGTATTGGTCTGGTAAGATAAAGAAATTGTTCCAACGTCCAGATATTGAAAGAATGTCTAATTGTTTCTCTTATTTTGAAATCAACGTCCATGCACCATTCTATAATAAGTTGAACGAAGTTCTTGGATTAAATACAGAAGAATTTTATAATTCTTATGTTAATGACGAAGAACTTTATAATAGAATTAATTGGATTCATAAAGTAATTGAAAAACCTTCTGATAATCATTTTGATATTCTAAAGTCTTTGGCAGTGTTTTCAATGATTGAAGGCGCTATTTTATATTCCTCCTTTGCTTTCTTGAAGCACTTCCAAGCAGAAGGTAAGAATAAGTTAGTTAATGTTACAGCAGGAATTAATTTCTCAGTAAGAGATGAAAATCTCCATTCATTAGCTGGCGCTTGGTTGTTCAAAACATTACTTGCTGAATGTGAATTGAGTCAAGATGATATTGAAAGTTTGAAGAACGATATTCTAAAAACTGTAGAGCATATCAGAGAACATGAAGACAGAATTATTGAAATGATTTTTGAAAGAGGGCATATTAAAGGTATAACAGACCATCAATTGAAAGCGTTTATCCAACATAGATTGGATGTTTGTTTAGAACAGTTAGGATTTGAAAAGAAGTATAATCCGCATTACAATCCGATTAAAACTTGGTTCTATAAAAACATTAATGCTCCGCAATTACATGACTTTTTCTATAAGATAGGTAATCAATACAAGAGGGATTGGAACGAACAAGCGTTTGTTTGGAAAGTAGAAGATAAAACGGTAGAAGCAGCATGAAGACAATTTACGAAGAATTATCAGAAGAAAGAAAAGTATTACAGGAAAAAGAATTACTACCAGAATGGTTCACTACAACTGGTTGGCAATTATTCTCTTCCAAATATTTAACTAAAGATGAAAAAGATTTTAAATCTGTAGCTGAGAGAATTAGTAAATGCGCTGCTAAATGGACTGAAAATCCTGCATATTGGGAAAAAAAGTTCTTTGAAGCCATCTGGAATGGATGGTTGTCTTGTTCAACTCCCGTACTAGCAAATATGGGCACAGATAGAGGTTGTTGTGTAAGTTGTTCAGGAGGTTATGTATCTGATTCAGTATATTCTTTTTATGATGCACAAAAAGAAGCTGCTATTCTTTCTAAAAATGGCTTTGGTACATCCGCTTATCTTGGTGCAATTAGACCAAGAGGTACAGAAATTAAATCTGGCGGTAAGGCGTCTGGTGTTTTGCCTGTTTTAAAGGACTTCGTACAATTATCAAGAGATGTATCTCAAGGTAACACCAGAAGAGGTGCTTGGGCAGGATATGTGGAAATTGACCATAAAGATTTTTGGGAAATTGCTAATTTTGTAAATGCTAATCCTGATGATTGTAATATTGGTTGGAATGTTACTGATGATTTTATTAAAAAGCTAGATTCTGGTGATAAGAAAGCTATATCCAAATATCAAAAGGCCATGAAAACTAAAATGGTTACTGGAAAAGGATATTATTTCTTTCCTGATAAAGTTAATCGTTTAAATCCACAAGTATATAAAGATAAAGGATTAACTGTAAAAGCGAGTAATCTATGTTGTGAAATTACTCTTTTTTCAGACGAAGATCATACATTTACTTGCGTTCTTTCTTCTTTGAATCTTGCGAAATATGATGAATGGAAAGATAAGGATGTAGTATTTACTTCAACAGTATTTCTTGATTGCGTGGCATCTGAATTCATTTCTATGGGTAAAGATATCAAAGGACTCGAAAAGGCTGTTGCATTTACTGAAAAGGGTAGGGCATTAGGACTTGGTGTTATGGGTTTCCATACATATTTACAAGAAAAACGAATTCCTTTTGAAAGTCTAGAAGCTCATTTCGAAAATATCAGCATCTTTAAACATATTGATGAAGAATCATTAAAGGCAAGTAAGTGGATGGCTGAGGTTTATGGCGAACCTGAGTGGTGCGTAGGATATGGTATTAGAAATACTCATAGATTGTGCTGTCCTCCGACTTTAAGCACTGCTGAGATTATGGCAGGAGTTTCCCAAGGTATTGAACCGATTTATAAGAACGTCTATGTAAAGGGTTCTGCTGCTGGAGAAATGAATAGAATCAATCCTGTTCTTCTCGATGTTATGAAAGAAAAAGGCGTTTATAGCGAAGCAACCATTAACCAAATTATTAACGATAATGGATCTGTTCAAAACGTTGATTGGTTGGATGAACACGAGAAAAAAGTATTTAAAACTGCATTCGAGATTGATCAGAAGGTAGTTATTAGATTAGCTTCAACCAGACAAAAGTATATCGACCAAGCTCAATCAATTAATTTGTTCTTTTCTGCAGATGAATCTGAATCATATATATCTGAGGTTCATCAAATGGCTTTCAAAGATCCAATGATCAAATCATTATATTACATTAGATCTGAAGCTGGTGTTCAATCTAGTAAAGGTGAATGTGAATCCTGTTCGGGTTGATTTATATGTGCAACAATGAAGAATTATTTGCTATTCTTGATCTATTGGTTGGCGATAAACCGCTAACCAATAGCTTGGATGTTAAACAAATATCGCATTTCAGCGAATATAAATTAGATCAAAATAAACTGCCAGCTGAATTAATTAATGCAGTTAATAAACATTTAAGGACACCAACTGCTGAAGAATATGCTGAATATTCCATTAAGAGAGCAAAGGAAGAAGAACGAATTAGAATAGCAATTGAAGAATCTCAAAAATATGGACCGCCTTTTCTTTCAGACGAGTGGCGTTGGGCTAGAATAGATGCGGAAGTTGATAGATGTAGAGATTATATTAAAACTTATGGGTGATATTATACATGAAAGTAGTAATTTTAAGCGGTGGATTTGACCCTCTTCATTCTGGACATATAGAAATGATGGAGAACGCCAAACGTCTTGGTGGATTTCTGGTAGTATGTCTTAATTCAGACGAGTGGTTGGTAAAGAAAAAGGGAATTAACTTTCTTCCGATTAAAGAAAGAATGAATATCATAAAGAACATTTCATATGTTGATGATGTTATTACTTTTGAAGATGATGAATATGGTTCTGCTGTTAATGGAATTAAAGCAGTAGTAGAAAAGTATACAAATCATTTTAAAGATTATACATATATTTCAGATGGCGAAATATATACAGAGCAACTACTAGAAACACAATTTGCATTTGGTAATGGTGGTGATAGAAAAGCCAATTCAACACCTTCAATTGAACAAGTATATTGTGAAGAAAATGGTATTGAATTGTTATGGAATCTTGGTGGTGATAAGAGTAATTCAAGTTCTTGGATTCTAAACCGTTATAGAAATTGGCATTTTGAAATGGAAGAACGTGTTTGGGGTAATTATAAAGTTATATATCAAGACGCATACAAAAAAGTAAAAGTTATTGAAGTTATGCCTCATAAGGCATTAAGTTTGCAATCGCATGACCATAGATCTGAACATTGGACTGTAGTGGAAGGGATTGCCACAGTAATTCTGGAAGAAGATAAATATAAATTAGAAAAAATCATAGAAAGAAACGAATCTATATACATTCCAGTTAAAGCGAAACATAAGTTAATTAACAACACTGACGATGTTTTACAAATTATTGAAGTACAAATTGGAGAGTATTTAAAGGAAGATGATATTACAAGATACGATTAAGGGAGCAATTAATGCGCAAAACAATAAACATAATTTGTGACGAATGTGCGTCAGAATTTGATTTAAATTTTAACGAGAAATTTGTGAAAGATTACGAAGAGGTATACTGTCCGTTCTGTAAGGAAATCATTGAATCTTCTGATGAAAAAGAAGAAGATGACGATGATTCAGTTCCTTACCAAACGGATATGTGGGAAGATGAATGAAATCTTGGTTATATGAAGATCAAGAATTCACAGATCCGGGTGATGCTTGGGGATTTGTCTACGAGATAGTTGACTTATCCAACAACAAACGATATATTGGTAAGAAGCAATTCCTTTTTAAGAAAACTAAAACCTTAAAAGGTAAGAAAAAAAGGATTATGGTTGAATCTGATTGGAAAACATATTTTGGTTCTAGTGATGTTTTAAAGAATGAAATCACCATAAAAGGCGAAGATAATTTTGAAAGAAAAATTCTTCGGTTATGCTATTCAAAAAGTGAATGTTCTTATTGGGAAGCTAAGTTACAAATGGATCTTGACGTATTACTTAAACCAGAAGAATTCTATAATGAATGGATTTCCTGTAAAGTAAGTAGACGACATTTAGTAAAAAAATGATTTACTTATGTGTGTATTAATATATAATTAAACTATGAAAGATATTATTCGTGAAATTATTGATGATAAGGGAATTGATGGAATCTGTTTCAATCCTATGAATGATGATGGAGACGTTGCATTTAGTGGATTTAAATATGATAAGAAATCAAAATATGAATTAAGCTCATTAGGGCATAGGTATCACATACTTGTATATAAACTTTGTGACGATGGATTCGTTGTGAGTCTTGATTTGTTTGAGGCAACACTAACCGACCCGACAATTTATATTGATAATATAATTAAGAGTGGGTTTTATGGCGTTGTCTTTAAGAAAACAAAAAAGTCTCAAAAAATTGCAAAAGATTTGTATACAAAATACAAAAGTTTAGAATACAATGAAAGTCAGAAATCAGACTGATCTTGAACAAAAGTTTATTGGTGCAGAACCAAGATGGGATTCTCCAAAAACTAATCTAATTAGCGCACTATCTTGGTATTCAAACCAATACGGGCCAAAAGAATCAAAAAAATATACGCTTGACTATTTAAAAAAGAACAAGTATGATACAGCAATAATCGATAAAATCTCTTCTGTTGAAGATTGGAGATTCAGAAATCTTGGGTTCTGTTGTAGAGTTGTTACTAATGGCGCTCAACTTGAACAGAAACAATTAGATTGGATTGAAAGTAGAATAGATGAATTGTTTAATGTTGTAGTTCAATCTGAAGACGATATCGATTCCGATAAACAGAAAGAAGCTATTTCTGTACAGGATAGAATTTATAACCAGTGCAATTCATATATTTCAGAAATAGAGGATTTTGTAGATTCTTTTGTCAAAACAAAAAAGAAGATTGATTTTAATCCATATGATTGGATGCTTAAAAATGATATCAAAGCAGTTTATGCTAAACAGATAATTGATCATTTTACACCAACAAAAGAAGAATTACAATTAGCAATATCTAAGAAAGATTCGGATTTAGTAGAAGGCTATTCAAATTTTAAAAAGTCTGAATTGAAAGGTTATTTGGATCTCATATGTGGAATAATTGATGATTGTGAAAAAATTATCAACAATAAAAAGATCACAAGAAAACCAAGAAAGAAGAAAGCAATATCTGTAGATAAAAAAGTAAGTAAAGTACAATACAAGAAAGAAGATAATGAATATAAATTGGCTTCCATAAATCCTGTTGATATTATAGCAGCAAAGCAATTAGTTGTATTTAATACTAAAACTAAGAAACTTGGTGTTTATATTGCAAAGGATGATTCTGGATTTTCTATTAAGGGAACTTCAATAGAAAATTACGATGAATTATTGTCTATACAGAAAACATTAAGGAAACCGTTAGATATTCTTCCAAGCGTATTGAAAGCTAAGAAAACCGAATTAAAGAAGATTGTATCTGGAATAAATTCAAAAGATTCCGCTTTGAATGGAAGAATAAATTCTGATACAATATTATTAAAAGTTATAAAATAGGAAAATATAATGGCTATTTTAATTGACTCAAACCAGTTGTTTATTTCTGGTATAATGGCTAATCTATCGCCAAGAGATAAACTTGAAGAAGGATTAGTCAGACATATAGTCCTTAACACTTTGCGTTCAAACGTGAAAAAATTTAAGGACTATGGTGAAATCATTGTTTGTTGTGATAATAAAAAGTATTGGAGAAAGGAATATTTTCCACATTACAAGGCACATAGAACAAAGGATAGAGAAAAATCTGATTGGGATTGGAATATGATCTTTAAAGTTCTTAATGGGCTAAGAGAAGATTTAAAAACTCATTTCCCTTATAAGGTTATTGATGTTGATGGTGCAGAAGCAGATGATGTAATTGGTACTTTGGCTCCAAGATTAGCATCAAATCAGAACGTATTAATTCTGTCATCTGATAAAGACTTTATTCAGTTACAACAATATCCCAACGTAAAGCAATACAATCCAATGCTTAACGTGTTTGTGACATCCTCAGATCCTCATAAAGACCTAAAAGAGAAAATTATTAAAGGTGATAGAGGTGATGGCATTCCATCAATTGTAAATGGCGACACTGTTATCGTAGAAGGCATTAGACAAAAACCAATTTCAGCTAAGAAACTTGAGGCTTGGTTAACTGCTGATCCAAAGACGACATTAGAAGAAGAATTTTACAGGAATTATGTGCGTAATGATACGTTAATTAACTTTGCGAATATTCCAGAAGATATTAGGGTTAATATCATTAATGAATATGATAATGTTAAAAAGGCGTCAAAACAAACACTATATAGTTATTTACTAGATAATAAATTAATTTCATTACTTGAAGTTATTGATGAATTTTAAGAGGAAGTATGAAGAGATATGCTTATGAGATTTTGGAGAAGTTTGAAAACGCTTCTTCAAAAGAAGAAAAGAAGAATGTTTTAGTTGAAAACGATGCGCCTTGGTTTAGACATTATTTAAAGTGTGTGTTTGATCCAGCTATTCAATTCTATGTCGATAAGTTTCCAGAAGATTATAAAGAACCAAAAGATGTTCTACCTGGAATCACGTATTCGGACATCCAGCACGAAATTAAAAGGATTTATCTTTTCCAAAAGGGAAATCCAACAGCTGATTCTTTAACAGAATCTAAGCGAAATATTCTATTGATTCAAATGTTAGAAAGTTTTGAACCAAGAGAAGCCGTTGCATTTTATAAAATGCTTTCAAAAGACCTTAAAACAAAAGGTTTAACATATAAACTTGTAGAGGAAACATTTCCAGGACTATTGCCTTAACGATGAACAAGAGTAAGAAATTTAAAGATTTTGATCCTGTTGAGAATAAAAAGAGAAAGAAGAGTAAAGATATTGAACATAAATTTGACCCTTCTCGTAAAAACAAAAAATATTATCTGAAAACCAATGAATACGTCTAAAATTATTTTTGAATCACTTAATAACAAGCCATTTTCTTATGGAGAAGCGTTAGCTATTATTCTTGAAAATAGTGGAAAGCCAATCTCTTCGATGCCAGAAGAAGATTTCGTTTTTCCAGATAAATCGGTAATACGCTTAACTAATGAATCTGTAAAAGTTGTTCAACTTCTACAAGAATGAAACATATCATCGAACTAATTTTTATTATTTGGTGGTTTGTAGGCATTTATGTCGCTAATGGCGCAATTTTAAAAATTATTGCAGTAATATTTCCTCCATATGCGTGGTATGAAGTTATTGCTGCAGTAATCACAAAATATAATCTACTTTAAAAATTATTATTTTGTGTTACGAAGTCTATTCGTAAGGATAGACACACTTTAAACTTTAGGAGAAAATTAAATGAAGAAAATCATTTCTATTATTTTTGCAGTTGCTTTTGTAACTGGTTGTTCAACCGTTTCTGGCTATAAGCCCACTGTTAACGAACGCGCATATACAAAAGCAGTTAGCCAAGAAAAGATTTCTGGTGATCTTGACTATTGTAGCGGTCTTGCTGCTACTGCAGCTGGCTGGACAAAGGAAACTGTTGGTGATGTTCTAGTAGCTTCATCAGGAGCAGCTGCTGTTGGTGCAATTTCTGGTGCACTTATTCCCGGTGCTGTTAGTGCTGGTACTGGTGCAGTTATTGGCGCTCCAATTGGTGCTGTAGTAGGTCTTTATTATGGACTATACGAAGCTGATGAAACATATAAGCGTGCTTATAACAGTTGTATGAGCCAACTTGGCCATCCTGTTGTTTGGTAATAAACAGCTAAAATGTGAATTTAAGGGGGCTTTGGCCCCCTTTTTTCATTAAAATTATTGTTTTTATAAATACTATTATTTAACAACTAAAAAATAGGTGGTTGGTATAATGTTATCATATAAACAGTACATTTTAAAATTAGTGAACGAAGATCTTCTAGAAGAAGGTGCGGCAGAAGTAAAATCATGGATAGCAGCTAATCCATCAAAGGAAGCGCAGCTTGCTAAGATTGAAAAGTTGAAAAAGCTTCCTCGTGGATCTAAATTCAAAGATTCAAGCGGTGGTATTCACGGAAATCCTGTGCAATTTGCAGGACACCTCGCTAATCAAACTACTCACGCAGAAGTTGCAAACCATTTAGCTGATTTTGGTAATCATCCTAAATCTTGGCATGAAAAAGGCGATGCTGGAAATGCTTGGGTAGCTGATAGAGCTAGAGCAAATAAAGCATATACTGGAGAAAAAGCTCATACTGGAGCTATCGGTGCACATAGCCATTACAAGAGTGCTACTACCAGTTCAAGTTTTACTGCGTCTTCTAGTCCTACTTCAGGTAGATCAAGCAAAAGTTCCACACATCCTTTAATAGCTGGAAAAACACCAGAACAACTTAAATCTGCTCTAGATGCACCATTCCTCGATGATGCTGATAAAGAAGTCATACGCAAACATTTAGCGCAACACGAAGCATCTAAGTTACCTGCTCTACATCCTATGTTAAAAGGTAAATCCCCAGAACAGCTGAAATCTGCATTAGAGCATCACGATTCAGCTAAGAAAGAAAACAAACCTTCTTTTTTCTCTGACGAAGAAGGAGAAGCAATTAGAGCACACGTAAATCATCACGAAGGCCAAGGGTCTGCAACTGAAGCTGCTCCTAAAAAGGCTTCTGTTCCTGATAAGACTTCAGGAAAAGGCAAGGCTAAGGAATGGGAAACAGTCGCTAGAGAAGACACTCCAAACATCCATGACGTAAAGCACAAAGGTAAGGATGTTGGATCAGTTGTTGCTAGAGATGGCGGATCTCACGCTGCATTTGCTGGCGATAAAGATCTAGGCGTTCATTCTAGTCGTGCAGATGCTGTTAAGGCGGTTATTGCTCATCATATGAGCAAGAAGTAATAAGATATTCTGATATCTAAACAAAAGCCAGGATTTATTCCTGGCTTTTTTCATCATAAAATTCAGCAATCTGTTTTAATTCATTAGATGTTGCGTTATTCTTTAACCTATTGGCTTTCCATGATATTACAATAATATTGTCTATTGTATATCCTTTATTAGAATCAATCCTGTCAATTGAATATGAATCATCTTTTTGTTCACGATTAACCTTTAATGGAATTCCCAATATAGGACAAGTAATTGGATATGTAAGATTATTCAAATCTGTTAATGTTAAATCAAAATCAATATTCCTCTTCTTTGCTGATGCCTTTAATCTATTATATAACTTTTTACTTTCTGGAAATTGCATGATATAAGTACATTTTTATTAGGTGATACATGAATATATATTACGTGTTTGATATTGATGGTACAATTACTGTACCAAGAAAACCTATGGATACAGATTTCTTTGAAAAATTCTATTCCTTTGCTAAAAAGAATAAAGTAGTACTGGTAACTGGATCAGATAAGAAACTGGCGCTAGAACAAATTCCAGAAAAACTTTTATCTTTGGTAAAACTCTATACTTGTTCTGGAGCAGAAGGATTAGATAATATAGAAGCAGATTGTGATATTAATGATCCAGAATTAATCAAAGAACTTGAAACTTTACTTGATCTATATGACTACAAAGATAAAACAGGTAATCATATTAACCAAAGAATTGGTATGATAAATTTTTCAGTAGTTGGCAGGAATGCAAACGACCAACAAAGAAAAGAATATTCTGAGTTCGATAAAATACATAAACAAAGACAACAAATAGTAGATCGTTTGAAAAAATACGATAATTATGATATTTGTATTGGCGGCGAAATTTCTATTGATATTACAAAAAAAGGAATTAACAAATCTTTAGTAGCAAAAGATATTCTGGCTTCTGATCCAGACGCTCAACTGATATTTTACGGTAATCAAATATTAGATGGAAATGATTATTTTCTAGCAAAACACATACAAGAAAACAAACTAGGGTATTCGATATTAACAGATTACGAAATTTTGCGAAAGTATTTATAAAAAAGTATTGACTTAGTATATATAAGTAGGTATACTTAATATATTGGTA
>Ga0214192_1000190_pt1 | contig 38260 bp, 40 predicted proteins | sample TroBogEpilimnion_44_FD_153030 | JGI IMG/M metagenome (GOLD analysis project Ga0214192, IMG submission 153030) | Freshwater microbial communities from Trout Bog Lake, WI - 29JUL2008 epilimnion | ecosystem: Environmental > Aquatic > Freshwater > Lake > Epilimnion/Euphotic zone | place: Trout Bog... | reverse complement strand
CTGGAGGAGGTGGTGGTGGCGGGGGCGGTGGCGGTGGTGGTGGTGGCGGCGGTGGTTGTGGTGGTAAAGACGGTGGTAATGGCATAGGGGGCATAGGAGGAGGTTTTGGAGAAGGTCGAGGTGGACGAGGTGAATTAATATTAACAGAAGTTACATTCGATACAAATAGTAATATAAAAGTTATAAATAATTTCATCTCTAAAAATATACAATATTGTTTTATAAAAAATGATAATATCTAATTTAAATATAAATAAAGTAAAAAGTAGATGGAATTCAGTAATAATAAATTATCATGGGAAAAATATGATAAAACATATTTTATGATGCCTGAAGATTTTAGATTAAAAAAGGAAAAATGTTGTACTACTTGTAAGATATTTTATGAAAAAATAAAATATCTTGAAAAAGAAATCAAAATACTTAAATCTAAATTTAACAAAATAAAACAAAATTAATCTTCTTCCTCTTCTCTTGATGCTTCTTTATGAATTGGCATAATTTGTGATCTACCTTTGGATTCTTTTTGTAATTCTTCTATTTTTGGCATAGTACCTAATTGTTTAGTATTTTCATATAAAGTTATTAATGCCTTAATCCAAATATTACGTATACCAATAAATACATCAAAAGATATATTGATTGGACCTAGTGCAATTGATGCCACTGCACTTGAAGTATCTTTTGTAGATAATGCTTTCCATAATCCTCTAAGATGACTTGCTACTAAAGAACCAAATAAAGTCGAATCAATACGTTCTAAATCTTGAGAATATTTATTAATAACCATCATACAAGTTTCTTGTCTTGATGACATAGTTAAACGTTTGAATAACGAATTTACTAATAATTTACCAGCAGTTTGATCTTTAAGACAACCTTGTAATGATGGATAATTTGTTGATATATAATAATCAAACCCTCTAGTGCTACCTAAATAAATATAATAGATAGTTGCTACAGTTAATAAAGTAGAAATAACTAATAATAATTTTTCTATTTTTCTGTTGGCTTCATTACTCATGAAAGATTTCCACCAAGATGCAGATTCTTTATTATCTTCATCATTATGTGTTCCACCATCTTGTTTTAATTTCTTAATTTTTTTAGGTGATCCATCTATTTTTAAGTTATCGGAAAGAAATTTTGCTCCTATTTTTTCGTAAGATTCATCTGATTCAAATGGAAGACGTGCCATAATTTCATCCAAGCTTACTTCTTTATTATTTCTAATAATAGTAATTTCAGGCAAAGACATATTCTCATTTGCAATACCACCTCCCTTATTACCTTTTATTTTTGCGTTCTTAATTAATTTATCTAAATTATATTTAAAACTTTTACGTTGACCTTTCATTTATTTCTCTTATAAAATATTTATATATTTTTTATTAGAGAATTAAAGTTAAATTTATTTAAAGAAATAAATTATTTTTATTATGCCCCTAAAATGTCAGCAGATACATTTACAGAAAATGGTTGTCCTTCGTTTTCAACTACAGGAAATGCTAGGGTTAATCTCTTTTTCAAGTTAACACGTGATGTTCATAAAAATGATAATTTTATTCATTGGATAGAAGAATCACTTCAAGAAAGTAAATTAGATACTCTTAAAATATTATTTAATGCAAGAGATTGTAGAGGAGGTAAAGGAGATAGATTTTCTTTTATACGTGCAATTTCTTATTTAATCGAAGAGCATCCAGAACTAATTACACTAGACAATATTAAACTTATACCGGAATATGGTCGTTATCAGGATTGGATTGAAATATGGCATCATATCGATTTAAATAATATACGAAATTCAAGTATACATAAAAACATAGAATATTATAAAAAGATTGTTACTAAAATAATATGTAAACAATTACAAGAAGATGTAGATAATATGTTGAATAATAAATCGGTTTCTCTTCTAGCAAAATGGTTACCTTCAGAAAATAAATATTGGAATAATAGAACAAAAATACTACATAATATATGTATTGAACTATTTAATTTAAAAGAGAAAGAACCTACAACATATCATTATAAAGTATTGCGAACTAAGTATATATCTCCTTTAAGAAATTATATAAATGTGGTTGAAAAAAAAATGTGTTTAAATGAATGGAAAAGTATTGAATATTCAGAAGTTCCAAGTATTGCAATGAATAGATTAAAAAAAGCATTTGAACGTCATGCGCCAGATGAATTTCGTAAATGGATAATTGACGTAAAGGCAGGTAGGTCAAAAATTCAATCTAAGATGTTATATCCACATGATTTAGTTCGACAATATTTACATAATACGGTTCATGAACCAGATGATATAATTGAAGAACAATGGAAGAAAATTGTAAAAAATATAGAAGCAATGGGTACCTTTTCGGATTCAATAGTATTGTCAGATGTAAGTGCAAGTATGGAAGGAACTCCAATGGAAGTTTCAATTGCGTTAGGTATTTTAATTTCAAGTATTATAGATAGACCATTTAAAAATAATTTAATCACATTTGAAACATATCCCAACTTTCATATAATTCCAGATACATGTAGTACATTATATTCAAAAGTTCAGAATTTAAGACACCATATGCGATGGGGTGGTTCAACTAATATTAATAAAGTATTCGAATTATTATTAAATCATGCTAAACTGTATCATTTAAATGAAGAATCAATGCCAAAACACATATATATTTTAAGTGATATGCAATTTGATCAAGCCAATGATAATAATTTAACTCAATTTGATAACATTAAGATTAAATATAATAAAGCAGGATATCAAATGCCTCAAATTATATTTTGGAACTTACGTTCAGATGATATTAGTAATTTTCCAGTAATTAATAATATTCCAAATGTAGCGATGGTATCTGGATATAGTCCATCAATATTAAATACAATTCTTGAATCAAAAGAATTAAGTCCTTATATAATAATGCGGCAAGTAATTGATAGTCCGCGATATGAAAAAATTAAAATTATTTAAAGATATAATATATAATTATATGTGAGGAAAAATCAAAATCCTCAAGTCTACATACAGCAACTTTTTCCAAATTTAGATTAAAAATATGGCTTTGTTTTAACTGTAGGCAGAAATTTAGTAAACATAACGTTTTAAATAATAATGGAATATTATTTCAAATAAATTTTAATACTAGTAATTTGAATTAGTAAAGCTTTATTGATTAATTATGTAAATGTTTATATACAGCAAATTATTTTAAATAATTTGATCACATACAATTGGTTTTAATAGTAGATAGAAATATATTATTTATTAATTTGATCTTTTAAATACTAGTTAGTTTAAGTTAATTAAATATGTCTACATACAGCAACTTAAGAATATATATTTGTCGATTTTTACGTTTATCTTATTTCTACGTACAGCAAAAAAAATAATAGTTAAAATTTTTAATTAATTAAAATAGTAGATTGAAAAAGATAAAAGGGCGGGAGTAGGGAGTGGGCGGGTGTATTGGGTTAAAGATTTTTGTGGTAGCGGGGGGGGTAATACTAATTTTTATTCTAGATAAAATATTATATCTAAAAAATTATTTAGGGTAACTAAAATCAGATTTTTTTATACTGACTTTAAATGTATCATTTTGGTATTCAAGTAAATGAGAAAATATATTAATATTAGGTACAAATTGTAATATATTTTCTTTAATATGTAAAATTAAATCTTGTACAGCTTGTTGTAATCCATTATTATAATCATCAGTGTTTTGTACAGATGCAACATATGCATCAAAAATATCTTGTGAGTAATCATCAATAAATAAAAATTCGTATTTTACTGCTATATCCATTAATATATATTATCAAAATATTTTATAGATAATAATATAACGCGAATGGTAGATTTTGATATTAATTTAAAATTAAATGGTGGTAAGTATATAAATAGTGGAGCAGAAGGCTGTGTTTTTTATCCTGAATTAAAATGCATAGATTCAAAAAAACCTATTTTAAAAAATGCAATCAGTAAAGTATTTGAAGGTGATTATGCATTTAAAGTTGAAAGAAATATAGCAAAAAAATTACATAAGATTGATCCTAAAAATAAATTTATAGTCCCATACTATGGGTCTTGTAAAACAAATATAGAAGTTGCAAAACAAACCGATGAAGTTAATAAATGTGATTTACTTAATACATATCAATCTACGTATAATCAATTATTATATAAATATGCAGGTGTTGATTTAGATAAATTTAAAGAGTCAAAAATACCAAAAAAAGTAAAAACAATAGATGATATTCTCAAGTTATTTATACCTTTATTCGAAGGTATAGTAACATTACAAGAACATAAAATATTACATTGTGATATAAAACCTGGTAATATTTTATATGATGAAACTACTAATCGATTTTATTTAACTGATTTTGGATTAAGTATAAAAAATAACCAATTGAAAAAAGAGACAGATATGTTAGAATTTACTTATTTATATTACCCGCCAGAGTTTAAAGTGTTAGCTTTAGCCCGAGAAATAGAATATAATCAAACTGAAAATACTTTATATAATAATATATTAAAAAATTATAATTCTATTGGTTCTGATTTTTTAGAATTCTTAAAAATAAAATATGGTATTGATATCCCTTCGGAAATAACCGAATATTCAAAGAAATCAATTAATGATGGATTATATTTCACTAAATTAACAAAGAAATTAGCATATAATAAAATCGATATATATAGTTTGGGAATGACAATTGCTTCCTTATTATATATAATGTCTTCTAATAGTAAATTACCTATAAAAAATAACACATTATTTAAAGAATTTATTCAACAAGTTTTAAAGTTAATAATTAAACAAGATCCAAGTCATCGTATCGATTGCAAAGAAGCTACTTTACGAATGAAAAACTTATTCAAAATTAATTAAAAACTGTTATATAATTGTCCTAATTGTGTTAGAGTTCCGTCATCATTAAATATACTAGATGAACCCATATTTGGATCTGCTAAAGTTCTAGTTTTCCAACAATATTTTTCAACATAACTTCTTTTTTCTAGTTCAGGTATAATTGCTTCCATAAAAGCCATTACTTGCGCTTGAGTATATTTATTTGGATTATTCCAATCTGCAACTGCAAATTCAGTTATCCATATTGGTAATTTATACTTAGAATATAAAGTATCTATAATATTTAATAAACTTGCTGGATTTGGAGCAGCATACCAATGTATACAAATAAAGTCCACTTTAGGAGCAGGAATTGAACTCATAAATTGATCAAACCAGCTGCCAGGTGTAGTTGCATTGCCTGCTGTTGCTGGACTACCGATACGACGTCCAGTTGCAACAAGTATTGGCCATAATGCTAATGCTTGTTGTACAGACATATTTGATTGTTGTGCATTATCTGGTTCATTAAACCCTAAAATGCATTGAGTACTATCAGTTGTATTAAATCCATTCATAATCACTTTATTTGTACAAGTATTTTGACTCCAAGACATAGGTATAAATGGTATTCCTGTAGAATTCATACCTAAAGTTTCTGCAAAATTCCAATTATAATACCACGCTGGGTTAATACTAGTTATTTTTTGCGTAGCAAGTGAATCTTTATTGGAATAAACAAATCCTTTCTTTTGTGATTTAGTAATAGTCATTGTAATATATGCTTCGATAAAAATATTTAATATGTATATTAATTTTTTTTAACAGTAATTCTTTTATTTTTTCCACCAAGAATATTAACTTTTCTTTGTATAAATAAAGTTTCATATAGGCTCTTTAGTTCTTTATCAGTTGTGGCTACTTTTTCAGAAATACTTGTCAACATATTTACTAAAGTATTTACTAAATCTAATAGTTTTAGTCTATAATTATTAAATTCTTTAGCTACTTTTGAGCGATCTTTATTATGATTGTTTGCAATATAATTTACTATGTATTTGCAATTGTCAAAAATTTGCTGTAAATATTTTTCAGAAACTTTAGTATTATTCATGCTTATATTTTCATTCACATTACGAGGATTATAAGTCTCTAAATATTTTTTAATAATATTCGCATCTTCACGCATGCGTGTCATTGATATTTTGATATTACATCCAGATTTTTTTGAATAACAAGATACAACTGTATATAATAATAAACATATGAAATAACGAGTAAAACGCTTTTCATATTTCGGATCTTCCCAAGGCCAATCAAATTTCAGAAATAAAATATCACTCAAATCATATAATAAATAATCAAGAGTTACTCCATAAAATTGAAAAGATTCGTTATAATTATAGAGTTGAATATAAGTATTTATATCATTTTTCATAGTTTCAAGGCTATCGTCTCCTTCTAAAGGCATACTTACATCGATCAGTTCAGATGGAACTGACATTATAAGTGATTTTTCATTTTCTGGAAATACTTCAATTCGAATATTTCTTTTTAATCTAATTAATTCAAATAAATATCTTTTTCCAGATGATGTAGTAAAATCATTAGTTATATTTCTACTAATATATAATGATGGATCAACTATCCTTTTGTCAATTTTAAAGAATGCATTGTTTTTTAATAAAGAATATTCTTCTGTGTAAGCAATTTTATCTATTTTGTTATTAATTTCAAAACTATTCATAATAAAATCACTTCTATACGATTTTTCTTCTTCTAAACCTAATTTGTTTATTTTTGATGCAATTTTTACTTTTTCTCTATCAAGAGGTATTTTATATTCTTGTATTTTTTGAATATATTGAGGTACTAATTCAGCAGTATTATGTTTTATTAAACCATTCTTTGATAATGTTTCGCGGTATTTATATAATATGTATAAAACACGTATTGAAACATCTTCTACAATTTCTTTATATGTTCTATTTTCACATATTAAATTTGGATTTATAAATATTTGAAAGTCTGCGTCACTTCTATTTTTCATTAATTTTTCATATTCTGGATTATCTAAAAACTGTACAAAATGAGTTAATAAAATACGAAATAAATTGCCTCCTTTATAAAATAAACATATATCTTCAGGGATTCTTAGACCATAATCATTAGCATATGCTTTCAATATATTAGATAATGGAATATAAAAATCTTTGAAATAATTAGCATAAGATGAATCAGTAAATTTTTCTAAGAAAAAATCTGTACTAATATCTCCCAGTTTTTGTTTCAAAGTTCTTCCGGCCATAATTTTATGACTCATATCCCATATTAACCATGCTCTATCATAAAATTCTCGTCCATATACAATTTTAACAGTTTCTTTATCCTTATATATTTCAACCGGTTTTTTACTTTCTGTAAATAATGATTTAATTTCTGAGGGAACCTGAATTTCTTTTATTATTTTACCATCAGGATCTTCAAAAATACCTTTATCACTTTGTTTTATAACAATCGGAGGAACTATAAGCTTTACTAATTTTGTACTCTTTAATTCTTCATTTGCAGATAAAATATCTATATTTTCCATACTAACCTCTATAATATATTATCGAAAAGGTATTTTGTGTTTTTTCTTTTTTGTTTCATTTGTTTCAGATGAATAAGTAGTATAAGCGTGTCTAGATAAACTGTTAGTACTATTTGATCTTTTAAGTGTTGGCGTTGTTGGCGTTGTTGGCGTTGTTGGCAGTGTTCCATATTTTTTTGGAGGTGTAAGTAAATCTCTTTTATCGTTAATATTTATTACACATACTGAATTGTTACTTTCATTTGCTTTCATAGAGTTTGAAGAAATACGTATAGAAGGAGCAGAACTTGATCCAGGTAATAATAAAGGAGGTTGTAAATTTTCATTTTTAATTAATATGCCTAAAATTTCTAATAACGCCTCTTTAGTATAATTAATATGTTTTTTATCATTATTTTCAACAGTATTTAATGCTTTTATTTTTTCGGCCCAAATTTCTGGATTACTGCGAAGATTACTAGGCATTTCATCTGCTTCTTGCGTTAGTGTTTCTAAATCTTTATGTAACTCTTTTACAAAATTTATGAATGTTTCTGAATCAACTGATAATGATTTACTTTCAATAAATATTAGAATATCTTGTATTCTATTTGCTAATCTACCATAGTTTTTTGCTAAATATTTAGCTTGTTCTGCACGTTCAGAATAACGCATATATTTCTGTAAAGATGTAAATATAGCTGAAGATATACCAAGTGCAGTTGTTAAGAATACACATATTTGATTAGTTGTACGAAGTTGTACAATAGAAGAAACACCAGTTCCACTAGAAAGTATTAATAGAGGTATACTTATTAAATTATTACGAAAACGCATTCTGGAATAATGATTCCAATAAGTTTCACGTCTTTTTTTACAATCAAGAATTCTGGTCGATAAATAAAATTGGAAAGGATCTTTAGAAAATTCTGTTTTAAATTTATCTATATTAATAGAAAATCCGGTTTCGCTATTCTGCATTATTTATTCTTTAACCTTACTTCACACATACCATTTTTTTTTGATGAATATAACCTACAAAAATTAGGATATTTTTCACATAATATTGCACACGATTTTTGTGATTCTAGGACACGATCAATATTTCTCGATTGCATACCACCTTTTGTACTATAATATTTAGTTTTTAAAGTTATATGATTATTTCGTAATACTCCTCCTGAAAGTATATAAAAAAGTATTGTTCTTTCAAAATCTTCTTTTTCTTCAAGTGTGATTTGAATATCTTTCTTATTAAAGCATCCCCAAAATGCTCCTACACAAAATCGTAAATCATATGTTCTTTCTGGTAAATCTTTCATAAAAAATCCATTTTTAACTGGATATATTCCAAATAGCGATAATCCATGTTTTTTTAAATTTGAAAAAGAATTATTAATAAAATCAATAAATTCATTTGAATTTAAACTAATTAGTTGCCAATGAGCCGATTTATTTTTATTTTCAATTGATATATCTTCATGTAATTTATATAAATCGTCAATATCATCATCTATATGAAGTAATGGTACATCTTCGTCAAAATAATTTGTTATAAAATTTCGCATATTATGTAATCCAGGTGCAGTATCATTGATTGCTGAAATTAAATTAATATTTTGATAATTAAATTTATCTAAAATATGTTTATAATCATTAAAATCTTCTTCAAGAACGAAAATATATATTTGTTCTTGTGGTATATTATATTTTATACAACATAAATGTAATGTTTTTTTAACAATAATATTAGATCTTTTATAAGATGGTATAACAATAAAAAAATTGTTATTCATTTCCTTAATATTAAATTCTATTTATATTAAACTATATCACTCCCACACTCATCATCTTGAAAAACTATTCCAGAGTGCTTTCTTTTATAAAATTCATCACTAATTCTACCGAGTGTTATTCCAGGATAGTTTTCGTATGGAAAAATATCACCATTCCAAATATACCATATAAATGGTGGTTCTTTTTTTGCCATTGTGTCAAAACATAGATAATTTTGCATTAAATTAATAATCATTACATCAATAGTATATATTCCATCTGGATTATTTAATATTAAATTTAGAAATTTTTTTGCTCCTTCTAATGTAATTATATAAGCATGGGTGCAATATACTGGAGCCGTGTATATATATGCTTGTATCATATAATCTAAATAACATCCTAAGTATAAAATATCAAAGTTTGTAGGTGTGCTTTTCATATATTCTTCAGAACGTGTAAACCATTCCTTATGAAATATAATATCATCTTCAAATACAGTGGCAAATTCAATATTATTATCAATAATATATTTCCATAATTTTATATGTGTTAATGCGCATCCTTGTCTTCCTTTATTTATAAGAAATAACTCATCTTTTTCATTGATTTTAGGATTATTAAGATTAGCCCATTCTTTTTTTAATTGATTTTCATCTTGACCATCTACTGCTTCAAAACGATATATATTTTTATATCCAACTTGGTTTACTCTAAAACAACTAGTCTGAAGCCGATCTGGTCTTCTTTCTAAATTTATAATAAAACAAGGGGCATTGTAATATTTTTCCATTTTGTTAATATTATATAAAATGTCTTATATACATTAAATTATTGTTTAATTTGATTTTATTTAAAAATTATTTTTTATTAATACAGAATGCAAAAGTATTATGATGGTATAACATTTATTATAAATTTAAAAAGAAGAAAAGATCGATTCAATTTAACTATTCCAAGAATATTTAATATAGGTTATAAAAATATATATCGTTTTGAAGCAGTAGATGGTCAAGATGAAGAATTAATATATAATGAATGGGCAATTCTTGATAATCCTCAATTTAATCCAAAAGATATAAATTTTATTAATACACGAGGCGCACAAGGTTGTATACTTAGTCATATAAAATTATGGAAATATATTATTGATAATAATATTGAATTTGCCACTGTATTTGAAGATGATATTATATTTCATCAACACTGGAATGAAATAGTTAATAAATATATTACTGAAACTCCAAATGATTATGATATAATATATATGGGAGGACAAATGGAATATGTAATGGGAGATCCTATTAGTTCTACTATGGTATGGTGTACTCATGCTTATATTATATCACTAAAAGGTGCAAAAAAAATATTAAAAGCAATTTTAAATCATCCAAATGGAATTTATGCACTAGATTCAATGTTAATAAATTATATGATTACCTATTTATTTAAACAAAGTGTTTCTGAGGATAGAAAAGATCCCCCTTTTATATGGTATGTATGGGATGGAAGATATTATAAAACAGATGATATTTTTCATTCTCAAGATAGAAACAATGGCTTAGTTTTTCAAGATAGAACTATTACAAGTGATATAAATTTGTAATTTTAATGCATTTCGTAAATAATGTACTTTATTATTTGTGTATAATTTAATAACTAATGGGTAATATCTTATATCCTATAGAAATATTAAATGCACTGACAATGGTTCCTGGTATATTTTCAGCAATATATTATTATAAAAAAACAACAAATAAAAATATAAAAGTAGCTACAATATTATCTATTTTAATTTGCTGTTGCTCCATTTATTATCATTTACATTTTGCATACTATAATTTTAGTGCTAAACATTTACGATATGATATTATTACTCAACAAATATGTATTTATTTAACTTATATATTAGCTAGAGGTATTTCTGGTGTTTTACCAATTCTACCATTAATCACACCAGTTATATTAGCTAATTTTAATAATGAAAAAGAACAAAAAATTGCACTTTTTTTACATGCTATTTCAATAGCTTTATTAGGTTTAAATATCAACATTACAATTGCATTATTGTGGTTTTTCACATTTTTATTATATTCATTACGATATAAATATAGATATATTATAAGTTTAGCTCATTTATTATTTCATCCTATATCATATTATACTTGGTCTCATTGGTAATAAAAATACTTAAAAATAGAAAATATGTGCGAAAGCTCGATATACAAAATGAAAACTAGTATAAGTTACGTATTTCATCAAATAAATCATCTTTTATTTTTTCAACACTATCTAATGCGCCTTGGCTCCAGCCTTGATCAGTTGAGATTGCTTCTCCAACAACCCAAACATGTGGCATTGGTCTTTGCGCTTTATTCAAAAAATTGTCTCTAGATTGATATTCAGGTGTTAATGGTGTATAATAATGCGTTCCTACATTCCAATAAAATGGTTTCAGTTTTATAATTTTAAGTGGTTCACTTTCTGGTATAGCAAGAGCCTTTCTTACTTCTTCAGCAATATATTCTTTATTATTCATTCGGTCTTTGTTTTTTAGATATTGTGCATTTTTATTATCTGAATAAGCAACCATATAAACTCCTTTTTCTCCAGAAATTGGAATAATTTTCTGTAATGGACCCGCAACTACACAGTAGTTATGAATATAAGATGAAAGAATTTCTGCCGATTTAGTATCAAACTGAGCATAAAGCCTTAAGAAGGGCTGACCTTTTACTTGTCTATAAATTGGATATTTACGAACAGGTAAAAGATGTTTAATCGTTTCTACTGTTGTAGCTACAATTATATTTTTTGCTTTATAAGATATTACTTTACCTTTTGCATAAACTCTAAAATGATCATCTTTCTTTTGTATCTTATCAATGGTTTTATTTAATTTTAAAACAACTCCTCTATGAATAAGATCATTTACTAAACTATTTATTATACGCCGCCAAGGCATATCTACACCAGTCCAACCTCCACTATTATCATCTACTCCATAATTATAAACAACTTCATATATATCTTCGTTTTCATAATCAGTATATCCCATTGTTTGAATAAATTGTTTATATTTTTCTTTTCCAAGTACCATTGTTCCAAATTCACGAAATGTTTTCATTTTATTTTCTGTAGAAGCCTGTTCGTATGCATTTTTCAAATCTTTAATACTTTCATTTAAATCTATTGCTAAAACAGTAGGTGCATAATTTACAACAAATTTATACTCAGGTGGACGTATATCTAATTCTTCTAATAACTCTTGCCAATAAATATCTTTATTTTTACGACCTGTTCCTGCGCCAACTTTTACTTCAAATCCAGCAAACATAGCAGTATGAATACGACCTCCAAAACGATTATCTTTTTCAAAAATTATAATGTTTGCATGAGGCGATTCTTTGATAATCTTATATGCACTATACAATCCAGCTATACCTCCACCTATAATTACAAAATCATATATTAATGACATATATGATTTGCTAACCTTAACCTCTATTTAATAAAAAATGATTTATTTTTATATTAAAAATGAAGAAAAATGCTTTCAATTGAATGGGTTGGTTTGTTGGGAGGTATAATAAGCTCTACTTCAATGGTACCACAAATTGTAAAATGTATTCAAACAAAATGTACTAAAGATCTAAGTTATGGATCATTTGTAATTCTGTATATTGGATGTATACTTTCATTTATATATGGCATATTTATTAAACATTCCGCCATATATATATGTGCATTGTATACTATCTTCTTAAACACTACATTGTTAACAACAAAAGTTTACTATGAGTTTTTTACAACTGGAGATAGTCACGAATATATAACAGTTGAAGTTCTTTAGATTAATATTAAATTATTCAACTTTTATATACGATAATTTTTGCAATTTTTAAATATATATTATATTAATGGATACTATTTTAAAAAAAGTTTTTGCATCTGGAACATGTCGATTAGTAGCACCTATAAATAATGGAAGAGGACTAATTGAACCAATTCATTCTATGTTCGCTAATTTTTATGGAGTAAATTTTCTAGGAAAGTTGTACAATACAAAACAACATATACAATTTATTAAATGGATAAATGATGAAATAGAACTACCACAATATATATTAGAATCTTTTCTAAAATCGTGTTCAAACGCTGGTGGTATAGAGGATAAAAATCTACTTCCTCTAAAAAAACAAAATATTAAAGACGCATTTAATTACTGTGATTATTATTGTTTTGAAATATGTTCTCTAAAACTACATGAAAAAGATGGATATCAAGTTCATTACGAATTAACAAATGATTATAAAATGCTTTTACAATCCGAAGATGATTTATATAATGATTTAAAAATACTTCAAAATTTAATTCCTAAAGGGAAAAAGATAATATTTCAGACACACTTTAGACCAAATATTATATATGATGACATTTCACAGATTATTGATAAAAGAGAAATAATATATAATGTTGTCAATAATTTATGTAATACAAATGATAATGTGTATTTATATGATCCGAGTATTATATTAAAGACAGATAAAACCTTATTTGATGGGGATACACATTTTACTGAAATAGGTTATGAAACAAGTTTTAATTATATTTATCATAATTTTTTATGTTAAATTTTCAGTATAAGCAGTTCGTAGATTAGTGATAAGAAAATCTAAAATTTATAAAGGGGTGTTATTGTATTAGAATAATTTCTTTCCATACTTACTATAAAATTTTTTGATTGAAAAACGGTTTTATATTTTCGCGCTTCCAGTTCCGAACATGTTAAAATTGGTGTTTTACCATTTAGTTTTGCTAATTTAATAATATCATTTGCTTTTTGTAAAGAAATACCTTTTATTGTATTTGAAATAAATTGATCAGCGTGAATTGGAAGATTCATACCATAAAGCATAACATTATAAGACACATTAAGTTTTGACTGAGTCCAGTTAAAAGGAATTGGATTAGTACTAGCGTATAACATAAAATGATTTAAGATAAAAATATTATATAAATAAAGAGATAAGATATGCCTTTGAAAACTTATATTTCTGTACCAATAGCTGTAAATGGCGCCATTAAGCACGTTCGTATTCCACTTGAAAAAGCTATCAATAAAAGTTTAGAAGAAATTGATTTAGATATACTTGCTCAACAACTTGATAACTTTGGTAATATTAATAAAGATTCAAATTTTTCTTAAATATAAAATTTGATTTAAATTTATTTATTTTTTTGAATAAATGGATTCATATTGTCCAATTTGTTGTAATGACAATGTAACAGAATTGATTACATGCGCTTCATGTAATTATTCAACATGTTTTGAATGTTGTGGTAAATATATTCTTAATGTTTATAATGAACCGACTTGTATGAATTGTAGGAAAGACTGGGGACGTGAATTTGTCATGGAACAGTTTGATAGAAAATGGGTAAATACTTATTTTTTAAAGCATATGGGAAGGCTTCTAATGGAACAAGAAAAATTACTTTTGCCAGAAACTCAACAAGAAGCATCATATGTTTCAAAAATTAAAAGCTTATCTACAAAAATGCTTTCACTTCCAACAAATGCACGACTCAGAAAAAAAAATTCAGAAGATTATCTGAAAGCGTTAGAAAATAAGCGTGAAGAAAGAAAAGCATTGATTGAAGAAATTAATGAATTAAAAAAATTAACAGTTACTTATGGAAATGCTAATACAAATAAATCTCAGACAAATACATCTTCGCAAAAAATAAAATATATTTTGAAATGTCCATACGATGATTGTCGTGGATTTATTTCAAGCGATTATATATGTGGAACATGCGAACGTACTATTTGCAAATCATGTCATATTTGTTTGCATTCGACAAGTGAAAAACATAAATGTAAGAAGGATGATATTAAAAGCGCAGCTTCAATTATAAATGAAACTAAGCCATGTCCCAAGTGTATGACGCCAATTTGGCGTTCAAGTGGATGTGCACAAATGTTTTGCACTCAATGTCATACAGCATTTGATTGGAATACTTTAATTATTGATAATGGAATTATACACAATCCACATTACTATGAATACTTAGCAAATACAAATCATACTAATAACATTAACATTGAAAATATTGCATGCGGAGATCTACCACGTCTTCATATGATTTTACAACAAATACCACATTCTACTCCAGTTAATTGGATTCAGAGAAGGTCTGTTGCAGGAATGTATCAAAGAGTAATGCATTTAAGAGAAATAGTTCTTCCATTATATGAAACAGATCGCGTAAAGGATAATTTTGATTTAAGAGTAAAGTTCTTAAATCAAGAATTTGATGAAGATACGTGGATTATTAAGCTAATTAATCGAGACAAAAAACGAATGCATAATAAAGCTATGAAAGATCTAATTCAAATGTTAATTATAGTTATTGAAGATTTTATTAGACAACTATATGTTGATATATCAAAAATAGATATGATTTTGAATCAGTTTTCAAATCAACTTACTCAGTATTGCAAAGATTCAATTGAACGTATTCAAGCGATTCATGGAAAAAGTATTAATGACTATCAAGTTCATATAAGAATAATTTGAGATTAATGTATAAAATGGAAACTACATCAATCATCAAAATAGTTAAAACTGATTTAGTTTATTACAATAATTTTCTTCGCGAATTTGAAGTATATTTAGATGGGGAACGAGTATGTATATTTAGAACAAGAGAAGAACAAACATATCTATATCATTTTCATATTATAGAAGGTGTAGTAAATGTAAATACTAATAAAAAAGCTATTTACATTTATACTCCAGGAACACATCAAGCAACCATATACGATAATTATGATCCTCGGAAAAAATACAAACTAATTTTTTATGATAATGTGGCAATGCCATAAATCCGGAATAGATTGATTTGATTCTTGATTTACAAACCATAAAAAATTACCTGCTTTTATATTTTCAAAATGATATCTTATTCTAAGCTGAACTTGTTCATCTGTTAAAGGTGTTACCGAAAATAGCACATAATGTTCAAGACCTTTACGTAAATTATAAGGAAAATCGTTTTTTATGATAATATCATATAAACTATGGTTTCCTGTTTTTCGAACAGCACATAATCTATCATCTAAATCTTCACAGCATTTTACAGATTTCCAATTCATGTATTTTATTTTTATATGATCACTAAGTGAACCATATTTACTTATTATATTTTCTACATTTTGTTGATATAAATCTGCCATATCAGGATGCCTTTGTAATTGCTCAGTGTTTCTATTATTTTGTATTATTTCTGTTAAATATTTCCAAGAATAAGAATATATACTCATCTATAAAATAGATATTTTTTATTTGTAAATATAATATATATGGAAAAAGAAGATTTTAAAGGTTCTATCAATAATGAGGATACGATTACTGTTAATAGTAATAATATACCATCGTCAAATTTATTAGGCTTATCAAATGACATACCAAAACAATTTGAATTTAAGAATTCGTTTGATACTACAACTGCAATTGCTGGTCTTTATTTATGGTTATTATTTGGTTTTTTTACATCTTTATTAAGTTGTGATATTCAACGCGTTATGACAAATAATATATATATAAAACACATTATGGCATTGGTAACATTTTTCTTTCTTATGTCAGTAGTTGATAAAGATAATAATATAGACGTAGGTCAAACTTGGTTAAAAACATTCTTAGTATATATTTTGTTTATGCTTTCAATTAAAAATAAAATATTAGTTTCTGCTACAATTATTGTACTTTTATTAGTTGATCAAACTATTAAAGTACATATGGATTATAAACAAAGAAATAATGATATGAGAAATATGCAACAATTACAAAAAATAAGATCGATATTATTTTATATATTAATAATAATAATTCTATTAGGATATATTTCTTATTATTTTAGACAAAAAAACGAATTTAAAGATAAATTTTCACATTTTAAATTATTTTTTGGAACGACAGAGTGTCGTAATTAATCTAAATTATTTAATCATATTTTCAAAATATTTTTTTTCTTCTTCATTTAAATCATAATTATAATGATATTTAGTAGCTTCTTTCATACATGTTTCTTTGAGTTTAGGATAGATATCTATGTCATTATTTAAAAAGTAACTAATTTCATCAATTGTATTAAAAACCATAGCATTATGATTATGAAATATATATGCAGAATACTTACCGATATTATATGTATGTATATCCATAATAATAGGTACTCCAAATGCTAATGCTTTTACAACAGCATTACATACATGTCCCCAATATTTTATATGAATAAGATATCGTGATTTTTTTAATACTTCAATATCATTACATGTATCTTCGCCATCTCCATAGGTTTTTATATCTATATTTGGAACCAATTTACATAATTCAATAAATCGATCATATGAATATGATCCTTCTACTTTATATGTTGGACTGATTTTTTTATAATCGCTAATTATACTTGTTATACTATTATATTCACTTACAGGTTGAATATCTTTAACTGTAAATGGATATTTACGATATATAAATATTGCTTTCATACCATTTTCTATTACAGTTTTATAAGTTTCTGTAGATGTGCAAATAAATCCTCTAAAGTTTGGATGTGATGTTATATGCTCAATTCTTTTAATTAAAATATTTCCAACAAATGTTAATAGAAATTTTTTACAATTAATATAAGGTAATGATAAGTCATTACCTGGTAATATCAATATATCTGCATATTTATTATAATCTTCTTTATTAAAATATTTAAAATATGAAACTTTATAATTCATAGATTCTATTAAATTAACAAGAGTAGAAGTTTCATCTCCATGAACATCTTGAATATTTATATGTATTTTTTCTTTTAACATTATAAATTTTGAATATTTCAAAGCAACATTGTCAATTATATGAGTATTATCAGGTAATTCATAATCGTCATTAATAACAATAGCTATTCTAGTTTTAGAAAATTGATCTATAAACTTTTGTATATTTTTGTTTATATTTGTATTAGATTTAAAAAAATATGTATACGAACTTAATTCATATGTTTCTAGTAATGTAATATGTGGCAAATATGTGGAATACAGTATATCTTCGCTTAACATATTAGATATATCAAGTAATATATATATATGATCCAGTTCAGATTTTCGTGTTAAATTTATTATTGACCAATCACTGCTATATTTTTGGATAAATTCTTCTTGAAGATATTTAGATAAAAAATCATGTAATTTTGTATTACGATATGGTATCATATCTGTATTTAATATTTCGACATAATGTTTTGTAGATATTAATTTGACGTTAGACATTTGAATAAGATACCAATATAATTTTTCAATATCTGTCATAAATTCAATAGTAGTATCTTTCAAAGACAATTCTATTATATCTTTTAATAAACTAGAATGTATCCAAAACCCATTTTTTACAGATAAAGGACACCATATAATATCTTCAGAATGCATTTCATTATAATATACTTTGTATTTCGATGATTCTATACATTTTACATGATAATATTGTAAGTACTTTAATATAAATTGTTTATTAAATTCTTTGCAGATAAAATACCATGTATTGTCTTGAAATGTACAATCAAAAAAAGTGGTTTTATCTTTTGTTTGAACTATACGATATATTTCTTTTATATCTTCTATTTTATAATATAATATAATATCTAATAAACGTACAATACGTTTATTGGTAGTTATCGAAACAGTATCGCAAAAATAATTATGCTCGCATAACGATAAATCATCGTTAATGTAAAACGTTTTCCAACAAACAGAAGGATTATTAAAAACATCTGAATAAATTAATACAAATCCAGCCCAACCTGAACGTATATCTTCAATGTCAACCTCTTCTACTTTTGGAGTACCTATACATCCTTTATTTCTACAATTTCTTAAATTGCAAGATGGATAAGGATTAATATTATTTTTAGAAACATAAGCAAAAGTATCATAATAATGAAAATTTGTCACATTTTTGTTATTTTCTCTATATAATGCGAGCGTTGTACATGTTACCATCGTTATGTTATTTTCAGTAAGTTTATGTAAAAATATTTTTTCAAGAATATCATGCTCAAAATAAACATCTGCATCAATAAATAGACACCATTGAGAAGAAATATATTTGGTTTTTTCTATTTTATAAAGTTTTAATAAATTATTTCTAATATTTGCAATTCTATTAATACGCTCATAAGTTCTACCAGATGAGATAGAATTTGTATTTTCTAAATATTCGGTCCAAAAATGTCCCTTCTTATTTTTCATAAATTCTGCACATATACTTGCTGTTTCATCAGTTGAATTATTTTCATATATAAAGTATTGAAATATACAATCATAATTATTTTGAATATTTTCCATATTTTTGAAGAAATATTCTTTCAAATATTTTTCATTATTTCTAAAAATAAGTAGTACATCTATACATTTAATTTTTTGATCTCCATCAAATAACTCCATATTAGTTGAATTATATAAATAAAATGTTGAGTATATCTTTATATTAATATAATTATTCTTGAAATATTAAACCCATATCTTTTTCAATTTGAGATCTTTTTGTAATAGTATCAGGAAACATTTCACTATTCCATACATACCATTTTAAAAAAGTATCTTTTTCAAAAAAAGCAAGTTGTTGATAATGATTAATGAGACAATCAACAGTTCGAATACCATTTGGATCATTGATCATTTTATTATATAAATATTGTGCTCCTTCTAGTGTAATAATATATGCATGTGTACAATATACAGGTAAAGTTATAACATTTCCATCAACACCAAAGCCACAATGATGACCAATATAACACATATCATAATCAGTTGGAGTTATTTTAAAATACTCAGGAGCAAGTCTAGACCAATTAGTATGGAATATTATATCATCTTCAAATATAACTGCGTATGGTATTTTATTTTCAAAAATATGTTTCCAAAGATTTAAATGTGATAGTAATGTTCCTTGTTTATATGGTTCATTAATAGTATCAATAAATTTAGTGTCAGATGTATCAAATAAAGGAGAACCATGTTTTGCCCATTCAGCCACTACATCTATGTTTTTATCTGATACATCTACACCATTAAAAATATTAATATTTGTAAATCCAGCATTTTTAGATCGTTCATGTGATCGTAATAGTCGTTCGTTATTACGTTGTATAGTTATAATATATAATGGACCGTTTAAAACATCTTCCCAAGTTTTTGGACAAGGCATAATTAAAGTTAAGTTAATTATATTAAGAATAGATATGCTTTATATAATATCAAATAAATTAATATTTATTATTTAAAAAATAAAGTATTAATCATGATAATATGAATACTATATATATTCAAAATAGATATGAACAAGAAAAGTTTTTAAAAAATTTATTATTAGATAATAAAATTCCTGAAAACACAACCTTATCTAATTATTTTATAGATATTGATTGTCATAACAAAGATTTCATATATCCAGCATTTTGTGAATTTGTATGGGTATATGAAAATGAAAATTTTTTAATTACTTACAGAGAAGAAGGTAAACCTCAAGGTATACTAAATTCAGAAATTAAATATTTTAGTAGATTATTTATACAACATTCTAATTTAGAAAAATTAAGAAAATTTGCACATCAAATGCTAATTGATAAAAATAAATTTGAATATAATAAAATTAGTATTTATTCTAGTAGATCAAAAGGGTTTTGGAGTGAAATAAACACAACCTTTGCTCAACCTCTTGATAAAATTTTTATTTCAAATGATATAAAAAAAAATCTGATTGATTCAATCGATAAGTTTATTGGATCACAAAAGAAATATAATGAATTTGGGAGACTTTATAAAATATCATATATGTTAACAGGGGTTCCTGGTTCTGGTAAAACATCTCTGGTAAAGTCAATTGCATTAAAATATTCACGTAAGATTTATGTTTTAAATTTTACAAAAGAACTTACAGATGAAGGTCTTATTGAATTAATATCAGAGATAAAAGATGATTCTATATTATTGATTGAAGATATAGATGCATATTTTATTGATAGAAAACCACAGGATATAAATATAAGTTTTAGTACACTTCTTAATATTCTTGATGGAACTCTTGTAAAAGGAAATGGCACATTAATCTTCATCACAGCCAATAATCCTGATTATATCGATAGTGCACTTATTCGTCCAGGTCGTGTAGATAAAATCTTTAAATTTAATTATCCAACTATGAAAGAGATAGAATCTGCATTTTATGCACTTTGTCCAGATAGTAAAAATACAGATTTTATTAAATTTTATGATTATATAAAAAATATACGGAATGATTCGTTACGTGTAAACATGTCGGCGGTAATTGATTATCTTTTTAGAAATCCAGACACATATTTAGATAATATTGAAGATTTTATTCAACAAATAAAATTATGCAATGAAATAACGAATGATAAAACTGACAAATTATATAATTAATAATAATAAGTATGAACTTTTCATTAAACACATTTTTTAAAGAAATTTATGTAATCAATATGGATAAAGATATTGAACGATTAGACTCAGTTAATTATGAAATGAATAAACTTAATTCTACATATATTAGAGTACCTGGAGTAATACCTACAGATAATTTGATTTATAATGAAGGTTCTTTCTTTGGTAAATATTTCGCTCCATATGTATCAATCGCATCAGGAAAAGCACACAAGTCTATTTGGGAAAAAATAGTAAATCAAAAAATAGAAAATGTATTAATTTTGGAAGATGATGTTAAATTTACTAATAATATAGAAAGTGTTTTACCTCAAGCTTTTTCAGAGTTACCAAAAGATTGGGATATTTTCTTTTTAGGTTCATTTACGTCATGTGATAATCATGCTATTGTTGAACCAAATGAATATTTACATTCATCAACAAAAAAATATTCAGAGCATTTAAATCAAGGGAAAATATACTATGGAGTAGAAGCTTACGCTTTATCTTATAAAGGTGCACAAAAATTATTAGATCAACTTAAAAAAATAAGTTATTATATAGATTACCAGATAACATATGATACAAATAATATAAATATGTTTTATAGTAATCCAATAGTGGCTTATCAATATACTGAATCTGATTATGAAACAAGTAAAATAAAAACACCATTTTTGTTAAATAATTTAGTAAAAAATATTCGTATTAATAATAAATGTTATAACGATAAACGTACTATTAATTGGATTTTTACTATTCCAATTATTAGATTATATTTTAATATACTTACATTTAATGTATGGTGTTTTATACTATTTTGTATAGTATTATTATTACCTTATAAAAGTATATATATTACACTTTTAATATATTTATTTTTAGATTTTATTTATAATCCATCTAAAAATATCAAAAATTATTTACCATTTATATTTGTTATATTATTTGGTATTATAGTTAGAAGATTATTCGATAAATATAAACGTTTCTAATATAATTAAAATTTAGCTTAGCTATTATCAAATCCAACAATATCAGTAAATACATTCATAATATCTAGATAAATACCAACTGAAGCATTTATATAATCGTCTTTCCATATATAATCAGGTTGAATCATTGTATTTGTATCAAAAGCAATAAAAATACTAAATAATATTAATCCAGCTGCAAAATATATTTTACGTGCAAATGATGATGTTGGAATAAAAATCATAATTATACCTGCAATAAGTAATGCAGATAAACATGCAGATAATACAAATGATAAAAAACTTAAATTTACACCCAGAGCTGCTAATATAAATGCAATTAATGTCATAATTATAAATATACAAAATGTACCTATAAGGCCAAGTTTTATAGAATCACGTGAGATATATTTTATAGTTGCAATACAATTAAATCCAATTAATATAGAAAATATAAAATAACACAAAAGTCTTACTGCAATCGGTAATTTATTATATAAAATACCAAATAATAATGCAAGCGTTAATATAAACCAAAGAATCCAAAATTTATGAATTTTTTGATTTATTGTATCATATTTTCTTAGCATAAACACAACAATATATGTTACTAGTAATTGAACTGCAATTGTAAGATACACTTTTATTAAAAAATTTTTTTTCTTTAGTAATAAATTACCAAAATTAGTTTTTGGAGCTTTTAATAAACGACTTGTTGGCATTACTAATAATGATTAATATATTTTATTATATATTGTTAGATTTCTCTACAAATACTTTATATACTGCTTCTTGAAACGACACTTCATTATTCCATCCTAAATTACGTAATTTAGATGAATCTATTGAATATCTATAATCTTGAAAAACTCTATCAGGTATATATTCAATTAAATCATTAATATTTTTTTGTTTTATATCTAAAATAGTAGCTATTTTTTCAACAACTTCTATAACTGTATATTCCATATTTTTAGATTCATTTGTTCCTATATTATAAATTTTACCAATTAAACCATTTATTGCAATAAGTTCTATTGCTTTTGCAATATCTAAAGAATCTATAAATGTTCTTCTACTAGATCCATCGCCGTGAATTTTAATTTTTTTATTTTTTGTAAGACACTCAATACATTGAGGAATAAGTTTTTCATTATGTTGGAAAGGACTAATCACATTATTACACCGAGTAATAATAATTGGAAGATTAAAAGATTTAATATATGAATGACATATTAATTCTGCCGCAGCTTTAGTTGCAGCATAAGGATTTGAAGGAGAAAATAAACTATCTTCAGTACATATTTCATCATTATTAACTGAACCGTATACTTCATCTGTACTCATATGAATCAATAGTTTACATTTACCATATTCTTTTAACGATTCAAGTAATACATGAGTTCCATATATGTTAGTTCTTGTGAATAATAAAGAATTACCAAAGCTTTGATCAACATGTGTTTCTGCAGCAAGATGAATTACTAAAGTCGGTTTTGTTTTTTCTAATACATATTTAACCATATTAGAATCAGAAATATCACCTTTATAAAAACTATAATTATTGTAAGGTGGTTTTATATTTTCTTCTTTACCACAATAAGTAAGCATATCGTAATTAACAAATAATGTTCCTTGATATTTATCTTTAAGATAATTGATTAAAACACTACCGATTGCTCCACAACCACCTGTAATAAGGACTGTGTCGTGATCATGAAAACGTATTAAAGACATAATTATATAATATAATAAATAAAAAATTTAGTTGTTTAAATAGTTATATAATATTATGACTAAAAAAACCATACCTGCTGCTCTAAGACAGCAGGTATGGTTAAAAGTTAATGGTGAAAATTTTAATGCTAAATGTTATATATCATGGTGTAAAAATATTATAACACCATTTAAATATGAAGTTGGGCATAATATTCCAGAGAGTAAAGGAGGTAATCTTGATATAGATAATCTATTTCCAATATGTGGTTCATGTAATAGAAGTATGAGTAATAATTATACTATTGATGAATTTAGTAATCTTAGTAAATCAGAGAAACCAAAAGAAATTATTGTACCGATTCAACATAAGCGTTTTTATATAATTCGACAATTTATATGTTGTAAATAAAATAAATAAGCTATACTAATTATAGAAGATTATAATGAAATTTTCATTAATAATAGGGATAGTATATTCATTATGTTTAGCAATGTTAATATATTTGATTATTGATTCAATTAATATAAATAATAAATCTGAATTTTTTAATGATTTTGAAAAAAAGTTAAGTGATAACAGTTTATACTTTGAATATGAAAACTTTATTACAGATGATGATTGTGATATGTTAATTAATATGTCAAAAGATAATCTTAAACCAAGTTTAGTATATTCAGCAAGTACTGATTCAAATGATAATAATACACGTAAAAGTGATCAAATGTGGTTAAAACCAAATGCGAATGATTTAACTAAGAAGATTTCAAATATAGTTTCTACTATGTCAGGCATGCCACTTGAAAATTTGGAAGATATTCAAGTAGTAAGGTATGAAGAAGGAGGGTTTTTTAATCCTCATTATGATGCATGTGACGGTGATATTGAATTTTGTAAAAGAATGGACGGTGCATCTGGGGCGCGTTATATGACTTTTTTAATTTATTTAAATGATAATTTTGAGGGAGGAGAAACAGTATTTCCAAAATTATCAAAGAATATTATACCAAAAAAAGGTAAAGTTCTTATTTTTTATAATATTGATAGCGATGGTATTTTAATAAAAGACTCATTGCATGGAGGTAATCCAGTCAAAGAAGGTATAAAATGGATATGTAACGTTTGGGTAAGACAGAAAAAGTTTGTAGGATAATTTTATTTATTTTTTATTTATTATAGATTTTATATTTAGAATATGTCATCAAAAAAAGATGAAAAAATAGCTAATTGTATAAAAGAAAGAGGAAATTGGGGTAAAATAGAAAAGAACAATCGTTTTGATCATGAAGGCTTTGATGTAGAAAAAACAAAAGAAGTTTTAATTGATGCTTCTCCAAAAATGCAAGCTTTAATTGATAAAATAAAACAATTAGATGAGAAAGATATGAAAAAACACGGTAAATTATTCAAACATTTTATATACTCAGATGTTAAATCTGCATATGGAGCAAAGTTGATTGCATCTGGATTAAAATCAGCAGGGTTTAACCATGCTTATTCATTGAAGAAAACTGCCCGAGGAATGTCTTTTGCACTTGATATACAAAAAAAAGATAGTAATAATTTTGCAACATTAACATCTGTTTTATTCTTTGAAAAACCAATTGGTGTTAATTTTAGAAGAGAATTATTAAAAAAATTTAATGAACGCCCAAATAATATATACGGTGAAGAAATACGTATCATTATTCTAGATTCTGGTTTTCGCGAAGGTGTTGATTTATTTGATGTTAAATATGTGCATTTATTTGAAACTATAGCTACAAATAATGATGAAAAACAAGCAATTGGCCGTGCTACACGTTTTTGTGGACAGAAAGGTTTAGTATTTGATTCAAAAGCTGGCTGGCCATTGCATGTATACAAATATGAAACATTAATACCAGCAAAGATACAAAAATATTTGAGGAAATATATAGATTTTCAAGATGATAGTACAGAAACATTTTTTGATTTATTTATGCATTATAGTAATATTGATCCAAAGAAACTTCGTTTTGCAAATGAATTACAAAATGTTGTAATAAATGGAGCAGTTGACAAAGAATATACTAAAAATATTCATGAATTTAAAGTACCCATATCAGATGACGATGCACCTGATACAAGTGCAAAATCAGGAGGTAGTTTAAAACAAAAATATAATTGGCCTACTGTAAAGGTGGAAAACTTATGCGGACCTCCTCCCGAGAAGAGAAAAGCAGATGACGATAGTAATATTAAACCAGACGAGGTAAAGAAAATTAAAACAGAACCATTAATAGTTTCTTTTACACCTTCACAAGAATTTATTCGAGAAACTTTTACACCAAGAAGTAAAACTCATGGTATGTTACTATTTCATTCAGTTGGAACTGGTAAAACATGTACTGCTATAGCAACTGCGTCTACAACATTTGAACCAGAAGATTATACATTATTGTATGTTACACGGCATACATTAAAAGTAGATGTACAAAAAAATATGTTTGAACAAGTATGTAGTTTAGTAGTTCAAGCGTATTTAAAAGCAGGTAAAAGTTTACCAGAAGCAACTGCTGCTAAAAACCGTTTAATATCTAAAAAATGGTTTGAACCAATGTCTTATCGACAATTTTCAAATATGTTAGATAATAAAAGCAGACTCCATGATGATTTAGTTAAAATCAATGGAAGCGATGATCCTTTACACAAAACACTTGTTATTATAGATGAAGCTCATAAATTATTTGCAAGTGATGTAGAAGGGCCAGAAAAAGCAGATATAAATGTTATCACGAATGCACTTTATAAATCATATAAAACATCTGGGAAACAAGGAGGAAAAGTATTACTTATGACAGCCACGCCATATACAAACGATCCATTAGATATGATCAAATTGCTTAATTTATTACGACCAGAAAATAAACTATTACCTCAAACATTTGAAACATTCTCAGAAAAATATTTAAATGATCAAGGTAATTTTACTGACTCTGGAAAAATAGAATTTGTTAAAGATATAAATGGTTATGTAAGTTATTTAAATAGAGAAAAAGATATTAGATCATTTGCATATCCTATAATACATAATGTTCGTGTAAATATGTCTGATTATAGTTTTATAGAAGATCTACGTAATATTATATATTCACGTGCTGAAGTAAATGGTCAAATGCGATATATTGAAAATGCAAAAGCGCGCATAAAATCAGATGCATATAATTATAAACAAAAATTAGCTGAAAAATTAAATGACAAGATTAAAGAAAAAATTACTATAAAAGAAGAAGTAGGAAAAGAACTAGAAGAAAGACTTAAGAAGGAATCAGTCGATATTAATAAAAAAATAGAAGATGGCCGAGAAGAGTGTAATCGATTATTAGAAGAATGCTTATCAAATACAAAAGAACAATATAAAAATTTAGAAAAACAATTAAAAGAAGAAGCCAAACAAGATGCAAAAGCAACAAAAGATAAAGAAGAAAAAGCGATTATCAAACAAGATTTGAAATTGAAATTATTAGATCTGAAAGAAGATAGGGCATTTGATTTGGACGAATGCAAACAAACTGGAAAAACAAAGTGTATGCAAAAAGTTCAAACAGAATATATGGAAGATCTTGAAGAAATAGAAAAAAACGAAGAAATAAAAGCTTTAAGAAAGAAATATCAAGACAGTATTGAAAATATTAAAAAAATTAAAGAATCAACAAATGCTGTTCTTGATGAAATGACACAGGAATTTATAAAAGAGGAAGAAGAAAAAATTAAGAGTCTAATTGAAAGAGTAGAAAGACTTAGAAAGGAATTACAAGAAAAAGAAGTACAATTACAAGTTGATATTAAAAATGATCAAAGTCAGCGTACTGGATTAGAAAAATGTTTAGAAGGAAAAATTCCCCCTGCTATAAAAACTATGTTAAAAGGTGACTCAAAGATAGATAATATACAAATAAATTCAAATGAAGATTCTATGAAATCTCTTGAAAAATCTGGAGCAATGGACAATATATATCTAATATCAGGTCATGGATTTGAAAAAGTAATTGCTTTTGAAAAACGCAAAACAATGCCAAAAGACAAAGCACTTGTTATATTTCCAGTATGTTCCCAGCCAAATTATATGAATATTGGATGTAATTTTGTAGATATATTTAAAAATCCTGATAATAAAAAATATTTAAGTAATCCAATTAAATATAAAAGAGAATTAAATCATTTATTACGTTTTCCAATCAGAGTAATATTACCAGGTGATAAAATTCCGGATTTATACACTACTTTATTTTTGAATTTTGAAAAAGAAAAGAAAACTATTATAGTAAAATCAGGAGTATATCGATTAGGATATATACCATCTATTAATAGAGATATATTAGAAGAACCAGTTTTACCACAACATCAATTAGGAGCTCAATCGTGTAAACACATTTCAGGTATGATAGATTCTCCACTTGATTATGATACTGAAGTTCACAAAGAAGTATTCAGAAAAAATGTTTTTAAGCCAGCATCAGCAGCAAGTTCATATAAAAATTTAGAACACAGAGATATTTCAATAAATGATATTCTAGACAATGTAGGTACTGGTATTTATTATTATATAGGTTGTCGTTCTTCCCACGGTGATATTGATTATAATAAATTAAATAAAATTTTAGAAGAAAGTGATAAGCAACAAAATCAACAGAGTAGATCTAATAAGATTAAGAGCTTAGTTGCAAAAATACGAGTTGAAAAAGATGAAGATTTATCTAACTCTGAAAATAAAGAAATAAAGGAAAAGGAAGGAGATTCTAAATCAAAATCTGCTTCAGATTCACCAAATAAAAAACCTATAAAATTAACAAAAGATGATAAAGAAAAAGTAGCTACATTATTAAAAGAAATTACAACAATCAGCGAAGGAGTATATTCTTATGAAGAGGATGTTCCAGAAAACATAGACGAATTATTTGAAAAATGGAAGACTACGTATAATGAACTTAGAAAGCCAATAAAGAGATCACGTATGAAGATATATATAAATATGATGGAAAAAATTAAAAACAGCCTTGAATTATTAGAGTATGTAAACGAAAAACTTAAAAATAATTCATTCAAGGAAATAGAATTAGATTTTGTAACTAATAAACAAAAAACATTTTATACTATATACGAAGCGACACCATATATGTTTAAAGGAAAGAAATTGCTTTTACATAAAAAAATATATGGAGTAGTTCCATATAATGAAAAATCAACTAATGCAAAATGTACATCAAAGATGGTCATATCAAAAATAAAGAAATTTTACAAAGATGGTGAAACAATTAATTTACCAAAATCAGAAGAAGAGTATAAAGGAGACATTAAGAAGTTCGAAGAAGTATGCCGAGGACTTAGATATAATGTATGATTTATATTTTTAGCCCATTCCATTTAGAAAACATTTGATTTACTCCTTTTTAGATGTTGTTTAGCAGCTAACGCCTTTGCTTTTAATATTTCTTGTTGTTGCTTTTTAATATTTGCTTTAGCAATTGGAAGATACTTTTTTTCGATTTCATCAAAGAATTTTTGAATACCTAAAATATTTTTGCTTTTTATAAATTTTTTTCCACACACACTCTCTAAAATTGCTCATTGAGCAAATTGCTCATTTTTATTTATGGTAAGAATTTTCATTTAAACATTACAAAAATATTATCTTTTATAGTAATAGCTCATCATGGCTCATTTAGAGAAGAATATACTATGCGAATATTGTGACTATAAAACGAATAAACGGTATAACTTGACACGACATATGGAAATAAAACACCCTTGTTGTAAAGATACCATTTTTTGTTGTAAAGATACCATTTTTTGTTGTAAAGATACCATTTTTTGTTGTAAAGATACCCCAATTTGTTGTAAAGATACCCCAAATTTGTTAAAAAGATACCATACTATTGCACACGACAACCAATGCGAAAAGTGTGAAAAGATATTATCAAGTAAGCGCAATTATTTAAATCATATTGAGAAATGCAAGGGGAAAATTAATAAATTACAATGCCAGTATTGTCAAGAAATTTTTAAATGCGCGCCTCATAAATATAGACACCAAAAGAATTGTAAAATAAAACATGAAAATAAGAATCAACTAATTACAACAAATGAACAATCACAACCATTGACTCAAAATATAGAAATGCAGCAAAATATAAATACACAAAACAATACACAAAACGTAACTATAAATGTATTAAAATTTCCAGAAGAAGGCGAAGATTTTGAATTTTTAAGTGATCATATTGACATGAATGCATTCAAGAAAATATGGGATAAAAGAAATCCTGAAATTGGATTTTCTAAATTTACACATGCAATACTAGATAGACCTGAAAATAGAATAATACGTAAAAACAATGTTTATAATAAATATAGTTCAATACATCAAGGTGATAATAATTGGGAACTTGCTCTTGATAAAAATGTATATCCTGTTTTAATGCATCAAATGACTTGTACAGCACTTGAACAATCGCATGAATATAAGAAAAAGAAACTTTCACTTGCTTGCACTGATTTAGGGCGAATTATAGAATATCTTCAAGATATAAATACTGAGAATGATGATATAGAAAACCGTTTTACAGAAGCTATTGAAAATTTGCAGTTAATAGTATGCAATATGACAAAAAAGTGGGAAAAAGAAAATCAAGACAATAAGATTATATCGGCTTAAAGAATGTTTAATTATTTTTATAATTATATGGCTAAAGTATGCTTTATTACAGCTATTTATGGAAATTACGAAGCTTCGTGTAAAAAATATGTGAAACAATCAATAGAAACAGATTTCATATGCTTTACTGATAATGAAAATATAAATAATAATGAATGGATTATTGATACAATACAATATCATAATATAAACAAATCGCCATTTGATAATATCAATTATGTTAATTCTATAGAAAAAAATAAACATACATTTAATATTGCAAAATATTATAAACAAGCTTTTCAGAATATACCAAGATTAAAAGATTATGAAGTGATTATATGGATTGATGGTACTATTGAGATAATAAATGAAAAGACAGCTGAATATATTTTAAATAATATAAATAAAAATAAGATAATTGGATGGGCTCATGATTGGAGAAATGGTAATTTGGTTGAAGAAGTCAATGATTCTTTAAAAAATAGTAAATATACTAGTACAAAATTTATGAATCAAGATCAACCTATTCAAGAAATTACAAAACAATACAATGATTATATAAAAGACGGATATACAAATAAAGAATTTAAAAAGTTATATCCACATGAAATAAATATAGGAGTATGGCATACTGCTTTTTGTGCTTTTTTAAATAATAATACAGAAGTAACTAGTTTTTTAAATTTATGGTATTTACAGACATTACAATATACAACACAAGATCAAATAAGTTTTCCATATGTTTGTTATAAAAGTAATATTATACCATATACATTGCCGAATAATGAGATTAAACTTAGAGAAATACATTTAAAAACCGAAAACAATGATTTTTTAAAAATTAAGACAGCTGATTTCGTAACAGATTTTTATATTAAACATCCTCATGGATATTAAATACTATTTTTATAACATAATGTCAAACCATTACATATATACTCATGTTTAATATACCATCTATCATTATTTTTGTTTATAATTAACTCAAAATTCTGTGATTCATCTACATTAATACTAAAATATTCTTCTATTGCACGTATTACACCTCTTTGATTATCCCAAGCATTTGTACAATAATTGCCATTTCTGTGATAATATGTAGGTTTTAAATTGGTATCGTGAAATATAACAAGTGCTTTATAATTTAATAGATTAAACCAGGTTTCTATTTCTTGTTTAGTATGATCATATAGATGACTTGTATCTATAAATAATACATCAATTGGATCAGTTGTAGTAAATTTAAATAGTTTACCGAACAACACATCATCCATTTGATAAAATGTGCCATTCGTTATATTGTTATAATTACAATTTTCAATATCAACGCTAATAAGCCTTGAGTTAATGTCTTTATTAACATAATTAAAAACACGAGTAGATTCACCACCTCGAACTCCTAATTCAACAATTAATTTTGGTTGAATAGACATAGATGATAAATATATTGTTTCAAGATGATCAGATATATCAGTATCGTTTTTAGCTATTTCTTTAATTATATCCAATGAAGCCATTTGCGCGTTGATACATTACATTCAATATCTTTAATACATTTTTATTTAAGATTTATATTATAATATAAATAAATGGTATTAGGTATATATTTATTTGCTGGTCTTGGAAATAAATTATTTCAGTATGCTTTTATAAAAGCGTATTCTAAGAAACATAACATACCATTTTTTGTATATGCTATTGATACAAATTTAATTCATAATAAAGATAATTATAAATGGCTATTAGATCATTTAAATATTAAAAATTATAAAGAAATTCCTTATATTGAAGTATTATATAGTAATAATTATAAATATTGGTTTCAGCCCGATGAAGAATATTTAAAATATATTGATTATTCAAGTCATGGAGATATTTTTAATACACATTTAATTATGGGATATTTTCAAAGTGAAGAATATTTTGAAAATATTAAAGACGAATTAAGAGATGAATTGAAAGAACCAGCTTTTATTACACCATATTTAGATTCTTATATTGAAAATATATTAGGATTAAATTCATCAAAAATACTTGAAAATGTAGCTATTATACATTTTAGGTTAGGCGATTATAGAGAAAGTAAAGCACATTTTATTAATTTAAAAAATTATTATAATAAATGTATTGAAAAAATAAAACAAACTATAGAAAATCCTATTATTTTAATAATGGCAAAAGATGTAAATGAAATTCAAGAAGTTTATCCTGATTTATTAAATAATGTATATTGTACTACATATATCCTTCCATCTAAACTAGAAGATGAATTCATTGATATAGATTGTTTTCATTTCTATTTGATGAGTAGAGTAAAAACAATAGTATGTGCTAATTCTAGTTTCTCTTGGTGGGGAGCATGGATTAATCCTCATTCGCAAAAAAAGATATATATACCATCAAAATGGTTAATAAATTTTAATAATATAGATTATTGTTTAAACATGAAAGGAGCTGAAATAATAGATGTATAAATCTACTTAAAGATAATTTTTAGTAATATAAATATGCAGATGTGGCCGAGCGGTTAAGGCGCTTGCCTGCTAAGCAAGTACGGTTTCCGTGCGCAGGTTCGAACCCTGCCATCTGCGTCATTATTTTTTTATATTTTATTGAAATTAAACTTCAATAACTTTAGCTCCTTTCATACCAATAAAAGGAAATTGTTTAAAATTATCAGCACCATTTAACCAACGTGATGGAATATAAACTATCTTTTCTTTATGAGGATTAATCCATGCTCCCCACCAAGAGAAAGTAGAATTAGCACATACTATTGTTTTTACTCTACTCATCAAATAGAAGTGAAAACAATCTATATCTATATATGTATCTGTATTTTCAATATTTGTAGGAAGAATACTAATTGCATATTTACCATTACTAATAGATGGAATTAGATTTGGATAAACTTCTTGAACTTCATTGATATTTTCTGTCATAATTAAAAACATAGGATTTTCAATATTTTGTATAATATCTTTAATACATTTTAAATAATAATTTTCTAAATTTATAAAATGGCCATTACTATTTCTATAATCACCTAACCGTATATGAATAATACATATATTTTCAAGAATATTTAAAGGATCAACATGTAAAAAATTAGCTATATAATGATTAATTATTGGTTTTATAAAAGGCGGTTCTTTTAATTCATCTCTTAATTCATCTTCAATATTTTGAAAATATTTTTCATTTTGAAAATATCCAATTATGATATTATTTTGGAGTATTTCCAAATTATATTCATAATAACCTAAATGTTCTGATAATGGTTGAAACCATAATATAATTTCTTCAATATTAGGATTATCAATATCAGTTGCATATTCATTTGCTTTATATATTAGTTGCTCTAGAGATAAAATTTTATAATTTTTAATATTTAACTGATCAATCATCCATAAATTCATATTATGAATATATCTATCGTGAATACCATATATTTGATAGCTAATATTATATTTTTTAGAAAGACTTTTTATAAAAGCATATTGAAATAATTTATTTCCCAAACCAGCTAATAAGAATATTTTTAAAGTCATTATAAAATAATATCAAATACCTTTTAAATTAAAATAATATTTACTTTGGAATTTATTTTTTTTACTTTATCAATTAACTCAGATGTAGTGTATATATTATTTTTAATAATTACATTTACAGGAGTATTATATTTTTCAAGTATAGTAAAAGGCGATATTAAAATGTTAGTTCCATAAAAATATTTATTATGTTTACTGGGAATACTATCTAAAATACCTATTATATTTTCTTTAGTACTTGTATTTAAATAAACAATTTGTGACCTAAACCCAACTAATGTTAAAAAACTATTGGGAGGAATATTAAAAGTAGTATTAAAAAAATTAACAGTATTTTTATGTCGATCAGATAATATAACTCTTTCAATAGTATTACATAAAGTATTATCTAACTTAAAATTGAAAAATATAGAATGGTCATTTTTAAAAAAATATTTATTAATAAGTTTATAATTATATTTATTAAATAAATATTCTATATCATTATCATTATATATAAAAGTATGCTGTTTTAAAATATAAAATTCATTACTATTCATATTTGGTATAGATATAAGTATATGTTCAACATTATTTTTCTTACAGTTCTCTATAAAAATAGCAGGATTATATAAATGTTCAAATACATGAGACATAATTAAAATATTATTTTTTGAATAATTATAATGCTCGCAATTAGCTTCAATATATTTTATATTAGTATTTTTAGGTATATTTTTTATACATATATCTAAAATTGTATAATTATTAAATGATGATATTAGTTTTTCAGCAAGAATTAATGAATGTGCACCAATCTCAATTATTTCTTTGCTTGTATCAGTAATATTTGAAATTATAAATGAAGCAAATTCATTATAATGTTCATTCCAAAGAATATTTTGCGAATTATCATAATGGTAATTACTATATAATATATTTTGATCCAATAGTGTTATTAATTGTATAGATTTACAATATTCACAAAACCCAATATTTAATTCATGAAATGAGGTGTTATCATAAACTGGTAAATCCATAACAGTATGGGTTGGAAAACTGTCATATATTTTAGTAGATAATAGATCTTTATTTAAACATATTACACATTTAGATCTTTTTGTAATCATTAAGTATGTTTTAGTAAATTTAATTTGTGTTTATATAAACAAATCAATAGCTTTATTATAATTTATTATAATTTTTATATTTAATTTATCAAGAATCCATGTATTTGCATTATGATGATTTTCTTCTACACCATATATTTTTAACATATGCATATTGAAAAAGTTTATTTCCAAGTCCAGAACATAGATAGATCTTCAGAGCCATATTATATATATTTTATTCCTTTAAATATACACAATCTTTAATTAATTTCCAAATCATATTTTTTCTTTCTATTGGAAAACCTTCATCATATGCATGAAAAGTATTATATAATAAATATCCAGTTAGTTTAATTATATAAGATTTATCTATTTCATTTATAATATTATTTGATAATAAATAATTCCAAAAAGTTTGAATTGATATAATATTTATATCATGATCAATATATGTTCCATAATTAATAATTGAATCTAATCCTAATAAAGATTGATATATCTTAGCCCAATCATAAAAAGTATGCCCTTTAATACTTAATTTATTATTAAATTTACCTCTGGTGTCAAAAAATATAAAAGATCCTTTAAAGAAGAATATATTTGAAAACCATAAATCTCCATGAATAATATCATTTATTTTATAATTTTTATTAACGAATTCACTTAATTGATTGTGTATAATTAAAGTTATTTTTTCAAAATCTTCAAAAGGATAATGCTCTACCACTTTTGATCTTGAAATAAATTTATCAAAATAATGGTGATAAATATCATCTGTGTTAATTATTGTTTTATCATTTATATTTGAATTATGAAAAATATTTACGGTTTCTAATAATTTGCACAACAAAGATTCATTTAATAAACCTTCATAATAAATTTTATATAATATAGTTCCATTGATATATTCCATAATTATCGAATTAGTATCTTCATACGATATTAATTTTGGAAACATATTAGATATTAATGACAATGATATTGTATTATAATAATATATTTCACCTTCTAAATCATTTCCATATTTTTGAATTGTAGTTTTTGTTAATTGAACTATTTTATTATATTTATTAGTTTTAAATGTTGTATATAATCTATTTTCAAAATCATAAAACCCCATTTGTGAATATAATGATAAATCATAACAATTAAAAGCTTTATCATCAATATACAAATCACCATATGGTTTGCCAAAATGTATTTCATCATAATATATATTTAATTTTTTTAAAGATTCAAGCGTAATATTACCTACGTTTTTCATAACTTGACCAATATTATTATTAGAAGATACCATATTACGTGCAGTATAAATAATTATATAATGCCCTTTCTCTTTGAGATAATTTATAAAACTAATTATTGAATTATTTGTAGAAACAGTTGTATAATTTTTATATTGATTTGGATAAGTAACAAGTGTGTTATCTAAATCAAATACTACTTTTAATTTTTTTTCAATTAATTTATTTTTATTAATTAAAACATCTTTAGGTGTACCTATTGAAAAAACTGTAGGCAAATAAACAGCATTTATTTCAATATTATCAGATATCATGTATGAAAAAACTTGAGACAAAAAAAGTTCGGTTTCTTTTGAATTTAAGATAACTTGTTTACAATATTGTTTACATATATTTGTATTCTCAAAACAATAACCACCTACACATATATATTTTGATATTGGTTTACGTTCTTCAATATGTAATATTTTATCGTTTTTATCATTTAATAAAATAAATGAATAATGTGTTAATCCAGTTAGACTTTGATTATAAAGTATAAAATTACCACTTGGTAATATTTCAAAATTTAGTTCATCATATATATTATCATTATCTAATACTAATATTTGTTCGTCTAAATTAATATTCTTTAATCCAATATATAGAGATTCAGCAGCACCTCGTGTTTGATAATATATTTCTATAAAATTAAATGTTTTATTATTAAATGTATTAATTAAATATTGTTTAAAACCATATTTTTCTAAAACTTTATTATATAATATATATATTTCATTATAATTAATTTTAGATAGTACATGATATATCATAGGCAATCCATTAATTAAGTTCAATGGTTTTGGATATATAGAATCAAAACGTGTTCCAGCCCCTCCACATAATATAAATACTTTCATTTATTATTTAGTATATTATTTATTTTAAATAGTAATATAAACTTATATTTGAAATAATTATACCACATATAACTAATAATTTAGGTATTTCTAATATATATATATAATTAACCGTTATTATAGCTATACGTTTATATATATTTAATAATGAAAAAGTAATTGGAGATACCAAAGACATTATATCAAAAGCAGCGATTGATGTATAATGATAACTTACACTTGAAATTATAATATAAGATATTATATGAGGAGAAAACGATAATACATATTCTTTATTATTATATAGTATTGGCAAACTTATTAGAAATTTTGGAATAAAATAAGTGATAAGTATAAATTAGACTTATCATCAGTTGGTCATTATTCAGGAACAGGAATAGTATGTTTTAATTTTGAAAATTATGAAATTATATATTA
>Ga0214192_1000189_pt1 | contig 38436 bp, 55 predicted proteins | sample TroBogEpilimnion_44_FD_153030 | JGI IMG/M metagenome (GOLD analysis project Ga0214192, IMG submission 153030) | Freshwater microbial communities from Trout Bog Lake, WI - 29JUL2008 epilimnion | ecosystem: Environmental > Aquatic > Freshwater > Lake > Epilimnion/Euphotic zone | place: Trout Bog... | reverse complement strand
CCAATGTGTTAACTAAATTATCACTCTTTTTTTCTTTTGAAAGTGGACTTCTCTTCTGGCGCAGGGGTGGACTAGTATGCTTGGCGCAGATTCTTTTTTAGTGGACTAGTATGCTTGGCGCACAACATTTACAAATAACGAATTAGGAACTTTTACAATTAGGGATCTCTGAATTCTATTATCTGTTCATCATTCCTCAATAATAATTCCTTTAACTTTCATAAGGTTATCAAAATATTTTCTTTTATCTTCTGGTAATTCTGCACGTCTTAGAGGCATCATTTGAGCAAAAGTACCTTGCACACATTCAGGGGTTAAGCGGTTTGTAATTAAAATCCCATTCAAATGATCTATCTCATGCTGTAATACTCTCGCATAAAACCCAGTTGCTATTTTCTCAATTAACATACCATCCTCATTCTGATATTTCAGGTTTATCGATTTATACCTAGGCACTTTTCCATACACCCGCTTGACCGAATAGCATCCTTCAAAGTCACTCACTATATCATTTTCATTTACAGGAGTATATTCTGGATTAATTATGGTATGCATTGAGTATATACCAGCATCCTTTCTTAAGAGAGAAGCGCTTTCTGGAATATATACAATAGCAATTCTCAATCCAATGCTGACTTGCGGAGCAGCTAACCCAACCCCTTCTGCTTTAAAAAGCAGAGCCTGCATAGAAGCAATTATTTGTTTATCTTCCGCTGATAATGGAAAATTAACCTGCCTTGCCTTATTCTTAAGGACTGAACTTACGCTATCTACATCGTCTTCAATCGTAATTATTTTTAACTCCATAGAAAGATCATAATTTTTTAAATAGTTCTGCAAACTAGTTATCATACATTTTTTGTAAAAAAATATACAACCTATTATAAATTTATGATAATATTCTCAGCCTAGTGTCGAGATATTCGACACTTAATATATTAAATCAGTATGAGAGCTTTAATAATGAGAACTATCAATAAAATTTCTACAATACTAGTACTTTCAACAGCAATTTGTAGCACAGCACACGCTGAAAATGTTTCTATCGCAGTGGGTCCTAGGGTGGGTACACAAGGTATAGGTTTAGAAGCTAGAGTGCCCATCGCAGATGGCGTTTTTGGTAGAATTAACGGTAACTACTTTCAATATAGTCGTAACTTTAATGACGGTGAAATTGACCTTAAAGGAAAACTAACACTTTTATCAGTACCGCTGATGCTAGACTGGCATCCATTTGAAGGTTCTGGATTTAGGCTTTCTGTAGGTGCTGCTTACAATGGCAATAAACTTAAAGCTACAGGTAACACTGTAAATGGAGCAACTCTTCGGGGGGTGCACTATAACGCTGATCAAATTGGGTCTGTTACATCCGAACTAAAGATTGGCAGTACCATTGCAGCTGTTGCTTCTATCGGTTACGACGGATCTTTCAACACCGGCAGCCCATTGAGCTTCAATTGTGAAGCGGGTGTAATGTTTGCTGGCAAACCAAAATTGACAGTCTCCTCAACTGGTATAGGCGGTGCTTATGTAAAAGATAGAATTAAAGAGGATGCATCAAAAGGATTGAAGAAAATAGAAAAATATCTAAAATTCTTCCCGATTGTTTCTATTGGCGTTAAATACGCTTTCTAACTTTTAAAATAAACTATAGACAATTAAAGGTATGTATGAAAACTACATGCCTTTAATTTTTAGCTTAATCTTGTTCTTTATTACTATACCACAACAGCTTTGCTTGCAGATAAGAAATTACATTATATCTCTTGCATAACCTCATTCTAAGCAATAATTTTATTGTCAAAATTTACTTCCACTCCTCATTTCGATTTACTACATTGTGAGGCTCAGTTACATTTTTCTTAAAAATTCTCTACTTATTTATGGGTTATGCAAGAGGTCTAATAACTTAACCAACATAAAAAAAAGCGCCCTAAAAAAGACGCTTTTTATAATTTAATTATAGGTCAAGTTTATAAATATTATTCTGTCTTAGGTTTTTCTGTCTTAGTTTTTGCGACCTTTTTTACAGCTACTTTCTTAGCTGTATCAATTTTTTTTACTGCTTTTTTTGCAGTAGCTTTTTTAGGCGCTATAACATCTTTAGCTGCCTTCGGATTAAGAGTGAGATCTTTTACTCTAGCGCTTAGTCGACTTACTTTTCTTGAAGCAGTATTTTTTTGAATTAGCTTACGCGCAACTCCCCTCATAATTTCTGATTGAGCAACTACTAAAGCCTTTTTTGCTTCTTCTGGTGAACCAGACTCAACTGCTACCAATACTTTTTTAATATAAGTCTTAATACGACTTTTTCTGTTCTTATTTACTTCTGTATTGCGCTCAGTTTTTCTAATCGCTTTTTTTGTTGAAGAATGATTTGCCATAAATTAAAAACCTTATTCTTAAATTTTTTGTTTTATATTTGTGTTACTTGGAATTATTTTAGATAACCAAACTTTAGGGTAAAACTAAACCGACCATGTTTGGGTCAGGCCAGTAAATTATCCCTAAATTTTATCAGATAATTCAATTTCCACTATTGGGGTCATACAACCTTTTGCGCTCACATCTCTATCGATAAACTCGATATATGCAACTGGAGCTCTATCCCCATACCTAAATCCCGCTTTAACCACTCTTGTGTATCCACCAGGACGTTCTTTATATCTCGTAGCAAGAATTGACATCAGTTTCTCGGCAGCATCCTTATCTCTAATACGTGAAATTATATCTCTTCTTGCAGCTAAAGTACCGTTTCTAGCTTTAGTAACTAATCTCTCAACGATTGGTCTTAAAGCTTTTGCTTTTGGCAAAGTCGTTTTTATCTGTTCATTCATAATCAAAGCCGTAGCCATATTTGCAAACATGGCTTTTCTATGAGAAGAGGTTCTATTTAACTTTGATCCTTTTATTTTGTGACGCATTTTTATTACCTAAAATTCCAACTTATTAGTCCTCTCTTGAGAATATTATCTCAATAAGAATCTTCGTATTTCTTAGCCAACTCTTCAATATTTTCTGGCGGCCAGCCACTTACTTCCATGCCAAATTTGAGACTAAACTTGGATAACACATCTTTAATTTCGTTTAATGACTTTCTACCGAAGTTTTGAGTACGTAACATCTCAGCTTCAGTTTTGCTAACCAGATCACCAATGTAAACAATGTTGTCATTCTGCAGACAATTTCTTGATCTCACTGACAATTCAAGTTCATCTACCTTCTTTAGAAGAATCGGGTTATACTGAAGTTCTTCTTTTGTTTCGTGTTTTTCTTCTTCTTCTTCTTCAAAAGTAATAAAGAGTTGTAATTGATCTTGCAAAATTCTAGCTGATAAAGCAATAGCCATCTCAGGAGTAATTGTACCATCAGTTTCAACATTCATTATCAATTTGTCATAATCGGTTATTTGACCAACACGAGTATCTTCAACCTTATACGAAACTTTCTTAACAGGGCTAAACAACGCATCGATCGCTATAACTCCTATAGCAAGATCCTTCATTTTGCCACTCCCCGCGGGGACATATCCCTTCCCAGTTTCACAATATAGCTCCATTTCAAGCTCTACATCTTTAGACAATGTACAAATCATCTGGTCTGGATTTAAAATCTCAACATCTGATCCAGTTTCAATCATGCCCGCTGTAACCACGCAAGGTCCTTTAACATTAATACGTAATGTCTTTTTTTCAGATGAATGAATTTTAACTGCGACTTTCTTAAGATTAAGAATTATATCGATTAGATCTTCTTTTACCCCAGATTTTGTTGAAAACTCATGAACTACTCCAGGAATCTTAACAGCTGTAATAGCAGCACCTTGAAGCGATGAAAGCAATACTCTCCTAAGAGCATTCCCAATAGTCAAACCAAAGCCGCGCTCAAGTGGTTCAATAATTATATTGGCAACATTACTATCGTCGTTCTTACCTTCATAAGTAATTTTTGACGGCTTAATCAATGAACTCCAATTTTTATTCCGTGATGACATATATCTTTCCTTAATCTACACTTATACTCTTCTTCTCTTAGGAGGTCTCACACCATTGTGAGCTACACCGGATACATCTGTTATGGAAGTCACCACAAAATTCTGACTAAATACTGCTCTCATTGCAGATTCCCTTTGAGAACCAGCTCCCTTAATTCTTATAGAAACAGTTTTCAATCCATGCTCTTTTGCTTCTTCTGCAACCTTATCAACTGTGATTTGGGCTGCATAAGGAGTAGCTTTTTTTGCCCCCTTAAATCCATGCGATCCAGCAGTAGAAATAGCAATAACATTACCTTGAATATCAGTGACTGTAACTATGGTATTATTAAAGGTTGCCTTAATATGAACAATACCTAAGCTAATATTCTTCTTTTTCTTTTTGGATTTATTTATTGGACTCATTATATCTATATCCTTAAATTATTTTTTCTTACCAGCAATAGCAACAGCCTTACCTTTTCTTGTTCTAGCATTAGAATGCGTATTTTGACCCCGAACTGGTAACCTTCTGATATGTCTTAAACCTTGATAGTTACGAATATCTTTCTTTTTCTTGATATTCAAACTTACTTCTCTTCTCAGATCACCCTCTACTTGGAAATTTTTATCAATTTCATTCCTAAGCAGAATAAGCTCATTATCATCAAGATCTTTTACTCTTTTACTCTCCGAAATATTTGTGTTTTTACAAATTTCTCTAGAAGCAGTAAGACCTATACCATAAATATATGTCAAGCTAATCACCAATCTCTTATTTGGTGGAATATTTACACCTGCAATCCTTGCCACAAAAACTCTCCAATTTTATAAAAAATAATTAGAATCAGAATAATATAAAAATATTCAACAAAGTCAAATCTTTTTTACAATAGACGCCACTTCAGCAACGACCTTTTGCTTTGATTGACCAGCATTCACAATATAGAACTTACCTTTCTTTTTATAATACTCGATCATAGGAAGAGTTTCTTTTCTATACTCATCCAATCTAGCAATAATCGTATCTTGATCATCATCTAGACGGGCTAGTAGCTCATTTGAGCCACATTCGTCACATACGCCACTCTTTAACGGCTTGTCAAAATATTCGTTGTAAATCCTGCCGCATGCGACGCAACTTATTCTTCCCAAAATGCGTTTTATCGCTTCATCATTACTAAGATTAAAAAATATAGTACTAATATCAGCATCTATTTTCTCAATAAAATATTCCGCTTGCTCCAAAGTTCTAGGGTATCCATCAAGAATGCAACCATTTTTACATTCGTCAGATGCAATATATTTCCTAACTACCTTATTTACCAGTTCTGAAGGGATTAATTTACCTTCATTCATATAGCTTGCAAGCATTTTGGATTCAGAACTATCTTCTTGCACCATCTTTCTAAAAATATCTCCGGTAGATATATGAGGAAGAGAAAGATCTTTCGATAAAATAGCACCTTGTGTTCCTTTGCCAGATCCAGGAAGGCCCATCAGAATTATGACTTTCTTTATCATTTCTCCTTTAACCTCATTTTCTTCACTAGTCCTTCATATCTAGAGCTAAAAAGATGAGTTTGTATTTGGGTAAACGTATCAAGCACGACATTAACTACAATCAAGAAACTCGTTCCACCTAAGGCAAATGCAACAGAAAACTTGTTCATTAATAACTCTGGAACTATACACACAACCGACAAATATATACTACCAAGAACAGTAAGCCTAGTTAATAAATAATCAAAATACTCAGCTGTATTTTTACCTGGCCTTCTACCAGGTACATATGCACCATGCTTTCTTAAGTTGTTTGCAGTTTCGTCAGAATTAAATACTACAGCAGTGTAAAAAAAGCTAAAAAACATTATTAAAGAAATATACAGCAATATAAATAAAGGCTTTCCATGAGCCAAATATCGTGAAATCGTTCCCATTATTTCAGAATCTTTGCCCGAAAAATCAGAAATAGTCGCAGGAAATAGGAGCACTGAGCTCGCAAAAATCGGCGGAATTACTCCCGAGGTATTAAGCTTAAGCGGCATATGCGTTGAATCTCCGCCATATATCTTATTACCCACCTGCCTTTTTGGATACTGCACTAAGACTTTTCTCTGCGCACGCTCGAAAAAAATAATTGTAGTAATCATTACTAGCACTCCAGCACATATAGCCATAACCACTAAAGGTGACATCGCACCTTTACGAGCCAGCTCGAACATACCAATTACTGCACTGGGCAAGCCCGAAACAATACCAATGAAGATTATTAAAGAAGTACCATTACCAATTCCTCTAGATGAAATTTGCTCTCCAAGCCACATCAAAAACATAGTTCCGACTACAAGAGTGGTAATGGTTGATATTTTAAAAATCATAGGAGCAATAATCACAACTGGACCATGCGGAGTTATGGTTGATTCCAAACCCAAAGTTACTCCATAGGCCTGAAAAGCAGCGAATAGAACAGTAAGATATCTGGAAAGCTGATTGATTTTACGACGCCCAACTTCTCCATCTTTTTTCAAATTTTCCAGCGGTTTGTAGGCAATTGTCATTAATTGAATCACAATGGATGCCGTAATATACGGCATAATTGCAAGGGCAAAAATTGACATTCTTTCAAGAGAACCACCTGAAAGCATGTTAAACATACCCAGGATACCACCTTGATTTTGCTGTGCAAGACTAGCGAGGGCTATAGAGTCTATTCCAGGTATAGGGATAAAAGAGCCAAATCTACAAACTACCAAGACACTCAAGGTGAATATAATTCTGCTACTAAGCTCTCCTTTCGTTTTTTGCATTATACTTATCTAGTTTAAAATACGAATTTAAAAATAAATGTTACTATAAATTCAGTTATAATATTGAAGAAAATTGACCGTTAGCTATTAATTTTTAAGACTATCAATTTATTGTTTTTATGAAAATTCTTCAAAATTATATACTTAAAATCAAGAAGCTAGCAACTAACCATAAGCTTTAATTTCGTACGCCTAAATCAGTTATCTAACTCTGGAGTTTTTACCGGTGTTTTAATTAATATTTTGCCACCAGCTTTTTCAACAACTATTTTAGCTCCTTCTGAACAAGCATCTAATTCGATTGTAAGCTTATAACTTACCTTCTCAAGGCCGCCTAATAATTTAACAGGTACCATTGTACTTTTGATATAGCCAATACTAACAAGTAGATCTTTATTAATATTACTAGCGCTATCAATACGCTTCATTGAAATCAAAGCCTCAATATCAGCCAGGCTAATTGGTGTATATTGTGTAGATTTTGAACAATTAAAACCTCTTTTTGGCAACCGTTTAATTAACGGCATCTGACCACCTTCAGTTTTAATTGCAACCCCAGACCTAGATTTCTGACCTTTTTCACCTTTACCACAAGTTCTGCCAGTACCGCTGCCGTTACCTCTACCAACTCTTTTTCTTGGTTTTTTGGAGCCAGGTATGTTAAATAATGTGTTTAATTTCATGACTATAATTCCTTATTATACAGTTTCTACACTTACTAAGTGCCTGACTTTGCTCACCATCCCTCTAACCGAAGGAGTATCTTCAAGCAGTCTTGTTCTACCAAGTTTATTTAAACCAAGACCTATTAAAGTCCTACGTTGGGCATCAGGACGGCCAATCGGACTCCCGGTTTGGATTACTTTTATCTGGTCTTTAGTTTTAGTTTTTGCTTTTTTCTCAGTCATGCCACTACTATCAATTTTAATTTATTTGGATTCAATACCAGAAGAATTCACAGATAACTCTGCAATATTCTTATCCCTTCTAGCTGCGATAGCTTTAGGAGAACTGAGATTTTTTAAAGCATCAAACGTAGCTGCAATCATAGCATTTGGACTAGATGAACCCAAAGATTTGGCTACTATATCTTCTATTCCTAAACGACCAAAAATAGATCTCAATGGTCCTCCCGCGATCACGCCAGTACCAGGAGCTGCTCTTCTAAGTAAAACCTTAGCCGCTCCACTTTTTCCTATCACATCATGATGGATCGTTCTACCTTTATATAGAGCTACAGTAATCATATTATTTCTTGCGTCTTTCGTAGCTTTAGCACGAGCCTCAGTCACTTCCTTAGCCTTACCGTTCCCATAACCTACTCGGCCATTTTCATCGCCAACTATCACAATCGCTGCAAAAGAAAAGTTACGTCCACCTTTAACAACTTTCGTCACCCTGTTTACGTGTACTAAATCTTCTACTACACCATCTGTATTTTTAGACATCTGTTTTCTCTATTAAAATTGCAGTTTTTTTCTAGCTTCATCAGCAAGAGCTTTTACAACACCATGGTATTTATGCCCGCCTTTATCGAAAGCAACAAGTTTTATTGATTTTTCTTCAGCACGATCAGCAAGAAGCTTACCCACTTTAACCGCAAACTCTATATTACAGTTTGATTTAGCTGGCTTCCTGATTTCCTTATCTAGAGTTGAAGCAGCTACCAAAGTTCTTGACGTAGAGTCATCTATAATTTGAGCATAAACATGACGCCCAGACTTAAAGACAGACAATCTATTTCTGTCAGATACTTTTCTTAGCTTTGTTCTTACTCTTTGCTTTCTTCTTATGAAAGCTTGGTTACTTGAACTCATAATCTACTCACACCCCTAAATTCATCTATAATATTAAAGAAAATTTTTATTAATTTAAAAAACTTATCTAGCTCTAAACTAAAGTTAAAATTAACCTTTCTTACCTTCTTTTCTCTGTACGTACTCACCTTTACGTCTTATACCTTTACCTTTATAAGGCTCAGGAGGTCTTTGACTTCTAATAAGAGCTATATACTGCCCTAATTTCTGTTTATCATGCGACTCAAGAATAATTACATTTTGCTTTGGTGCCTCAACTTTAATCCCCTCAGGAATTTCAATTTTAGTATTATGGCTTTTACCAAGGGTCAAGTTAAGATACTTTCCCTTAACAGCAGCTCTATAACCAACACCATTAACTTCTAACTCTTCGGTAAAACCAGATGTAACACCTTTAACCATACCATTGATAATACTTCTTGCAGTACCCCACATGGCCCTCGCTTCTTCTGACAGCGGTTTTACAATAATAGATCCTTCTACATGTTCTATAGAAATCTGCCCTGCAAAAACTTTCTCAAGAAATCCTTTAGGCCCTTGAATTTTTATATTCAAACCAGAGATTTCGACCTTTACCCCTGTCGGAACTGGGATTGGTAATTTACCTACTCTTGACATTACAAAACTCTAAAATACTTTACAAATTACTTCGCCGCCTACATTCTCTTTCTTGGCTTGTCTATCAGACATAACACCATGAGACGTAGACAAAATATGAATACCCATATTATTAAAATAACCAGGCAAATCCTCAATTGAGGAATAAATTCTTTTTCCTGGTTTAGATACTTTATGCACCTCAGATATTGCAGGCTCTCCAATACGCGAATATTTCAACGAAATATTAATCGCTCTTTTTTCTATATCTTTAGTGTATCCAAGGATAAAACCTTCGCTTTTTAACACGTCAAGAACCGCACATTTAAGATTAGACATAGGCAAAGCAACGTTAAGGAGCTTGCTCTTTTGACCATTTCTAATCCTAGTTAGCATATCCGCAATATTATCTGACATCGACATAATAATAATTCCCTAATCTTTAAAATATTTATTTTTACCAGCTCGCCTTAATCACACCAGGAAGCATTCCTTTTGCAGCCAACTCTCTAAGCACATTACGAGACAACCCCATCTTACGATGAAAACCTCTTGGTCTTCCTGTTATTGCACATCTATTTCTAACTCTATTTTTAGCAGAATTTCTTGGTAAATCGGCTAGCTTTAATACCAATTCAAATCTTTTCTCAAGAGGAAGCTTTTTGTCTTGTATTTGGCTAGATAAGGCTTCTCTTTTTAATCTAAAAGATTTTACTAACTTCTTTCTTTTTTCGTTTCTGTTTATAGATCCAATTTTTGCCATATTCTTGTGCTTTTAATTAAACTTTAATTATAGAAGGGGAGGTTAAAACCCGATAGTAACAATTTCGCCTCTTCATTTGTCTTAGCAGTTGTTACAATAGTAATATCCATACCCCTTATTTTATCAATTTTATCATAATTGATTTCAGGGAAAACTATCTGCTCTTTAATACCAAAAGTAATATTACCTTTACCATCAAAGCTTTTAATAGACAATCCCTTAAACTCCTTTACCCTTGGTAGAGCAACAAGAACTAACCTTTCTAAGAATTCAAACATCCTATCTCTTCTTAGAGTAACCTTACAACCAAGCTTCATACCTTCGCGCAATTTAAAACTCGCGATAGACTTCTTGGCATACGTAGTATAAGGCTTCTGACCAGTAATAGCTGTCATATCACTGATTGCGTGATTGATAACTTTCGAATCAAGAACAGCATCACCAACTCCCATATTTACCACAATTTTTGATAATTTAGGCATCTGATGTTTATTAGGATACTTAAACTCATCCTGTAAAGTTTTAATTATCTGCTTACTGTAAAGCTCTTTGAACCTAAGCAACATTATTTACCTTCCTTAGAAATTATCTCACCAGACTTTTTAGCAAACCTAACTTTTTTACCGTCTTCAAGAATTTTATATCCTACTTTTGTAATTTCATTTGTCTTAGGATCAATATGACTTACATTCGATACATGAATAGGAAGCTCTTTCTGCACAATACCGCCCTCACTCATTTGAGTTGGCTTAGTATGTTTTTTTGCAAGATTTACCCCAGAAACTATTAGTTTTTTCTCGGCAGGAAATACTTTTAATACATCTCCAATCTTTCCTTTGCTTTTACCAGTTATTACCTTAACTTTATCGCCTTTTTTAATTTTTAGTTTACTCATCTAAATCACCTCTTCCGCAAGAGAAATTATTTTCATAAAGCCTCTGCCACGCAGCTCCCTAGGAACTGGCCCAAAGACTCTCGTACCTATAGGCTCATTTTGTTTATTAAGAAGAACAGCAGAGTTAGAATCAAATACAATCGTACTTCCATCAGGCCTTCTTACACCTTTCTTTGTTCTAACAATAAGCGCTCTATGCACTTCACCCTTCTTCACCTTGCCACCAGGAGATGCTGACTTTATTGATACCACAATAATATCACCACAACCGGATATCATACGAGCAGAGCCACCAAGGACTTTAATACACATCACTTTTTTTGCACCTGAGTTATCCGCAACATCAAGCATACTCTGCATCTGAATCATAATTCAAAACTTCCAATTCATATAACATTAAACAAAGGACAAAATACAGAAAATGCCCCAAAAAGTCAACGACTTATTTCTCCATTACCATCCAAGACTTAGTCTTGGAGATAGGTCTGCATTCTTCGATCCTTACTTTATCCCCAACTTTGCACTCATTATTTTCATCATGAGCGGCATATTTAGTAGATTTCCTTACGGTCTTTTTGTACAAAGGATGTGTAAAAGTTCTTTCTACTTTTACTAAAACCGTTTTGTTGTTTGTTGCACTTTCAACCGTGCCTTGTAAAATTCTTTTAGGCATCTATTTCGAGCCTCCGGCTTTTCTTTTTGTTAACTCAGTATTTACTCTAGCAATATCTTTTCTTGCTCTAGAAAATCTCGTTGTATTTGTTAGTTCCCCTAAAGTTTTCTGAAATCTCAAATTAAAAAGTTCTTTTTTTAGAAAAACCACTTTCTCCCTTAATTTCTCAATACTTAAACCCGCAAGAGCCTTTGATGTAAATTCTTTATCACTCATATCTTTGTACTATTTTTGTTCTAACCGGTAACTTTGCAGCAGCAAGCTCTAAAGCTATTCTTGCTACATCTTCATTTACTCCATCAATTTCAAACATAATCCTTCCAGGAGAAACCCTTACAGCAAAATACTCAGGAGAACCCTTGCCTTTACCCATACGAACTTCATTTGGCTTCTTAGACACAGGTAAATCTGGGAAAATCCTAATAAAAAACTTACCTTGCCTCTTCATATGTCTTACCGCAGCACGACGAGCAGCTTCTATTTGCCTAGCTGTAACACGTAACCCATCTAGTGACTTCAAACCAAACATACCAGAGTTGAGCATAGTTCCACTCTTTGCTTTCGAAGAAACTCTTCCTTTATGAGCTTTTCTAAATTTTTGCCTTTTTGGAGCTAACATTTTAATCTTCCAATCTAATATTAATAATTATCTTCTAGGCTGCTGAGTAAATTCGCCTTTATATATCCACACTTTGACACCAATAATACCATATGTAGTCAAAGCTTCAGCTGTACCATAATCAATATCTGCACGTAATGTATGCAAAGGAACTCTACCTTCTCTGTACCACTCGGTTCTTGCAATCTCTGCACCACCCAAACGACCAGACACTGCAACCTTAATACCCTTACCACCTTGTTTAAAACAATTTTGAATAGCCATTTTCATCGCTTTTCTGAACGATACACGACTTTCTAGCTGCTGAGCAATTGTTTGAGCGGTAATAATAGAATCAATTCCAGGCTTTTTAACCTCATGGATATTAATAAACACTTCGGCTGACGTAATTTTTTGCACATCCCGCTTTAATTTTTCAATATCAGCTCCGCTTTTTCCTATTATCATTCCAGGCTTTTTAGCATGGATATTAATAACAATACTATTACTAGGCCTTTGAATTATTACTCTACTCACTTGAGCAAGCTTATATTTTTTAATAATTAGTGATCTAACCTTTAAATCTTGCAACAATTTTTCAGCATAATCCTTCTCTGCATAAAGCACAGACTCCCAACCCTTAAATAATGTTGGCCCTACTCTAAAACCATGGGGATTTACTTTCTGTCCCATATTATTTCTCCTCTTTTTCGGATACTGTTATATACAAGTTACTAAACGGCTTAACAATCTTAGCCCCTCTGCCCCTTGCTCTAGCTCTAAATCTTTTCATCACTATAGAGTTACCAACAGTAGCTGAACTTACCACAAGATTATCAATATCTAATCCCATATTATTTTCTGCATTAGCAATAGCAGATTGCAAACATTTTTTTACATCAATAGCTATACGCTTGGGCGAAAATGTAAGCTGCACCAAAGCATCCGAAACTTTCATATTTCTAATAACAGCCGCAACTAAGTTCAATTTTTGAGAACTAGTCCTTAAACGTATAATCGAAGCCCTTGCTGATAAATTACTCATTATTTTCTTTGCACCTATTTTCTTTTCGCTTTTTTATCCGCACCATGCCCGTGGTAAGTACGAGTTGGAGAAAACGCACCAAGCTTTTGCCCAACCATTTCTTCTGTAGCCGTAACTGGTATGAATTTATTACCATTATGAACAGCAAATGTAAAACCAACAAACATTGGCAAAATTGTTGACCTTCTCGACCAAGTTTTAATAATTTCTTTATTACCTCCTTCTATTAATTTTTGCACTTTTTTTAATAAGTGCCCATCAACAAAAGGACCTTTCCATACCGAACGTGCCATATTTCATTCACCTATTTTTTTGTTCTTCTTTTCAATATAAACTTAGATGTAAGTTTATTTTTACGAGTCTTTTTACCTTTAGTAGGCTTACCCCAAGGAGTAACTGGATGACGACCTCCAGAAGTCTTACCTTCGCCTCCACCATGTGGGTGATCGACAGGGTTCATCGCCACCCCCCTAACATGAGGACGTCTACCCAACCATCTGTTTCTTCCAGCTTTACCAACAATCGTATTTTTCTTATCAGCATTCGATAATGTGCCAATAGTTGCCATACAACTAAGTGGTACAATTCTCAGCTCGCCAGAAGCCAATTTAAGCTGAGCATAACCAGAATCCTTTCCAACCAGACTTACCGAAGCTCCAGCAGATCTTGCAATTTGACCGCCTTTACCAGGTTTCATCTCAACATTATGTATAATCGTACCGACTGGAATATTTTTTAAAGGAAGACAATTTCCAATTTTTATATCCACATCACCATTACCAGAAACTATCTTATCACCTAGGTTCAACTTAGCCGGAGCTAGAATATAAGATAGCTCTCCATCTTCGTATTTGATCAATGCTATATAAGCCGTCCTGTTGGGATCGTACTCAATACGCTCAATGGTTGCCACACTATCAAACTTATTTCTCTTAAAGTCAATAAGTCTGTAAAGTTTTTTATGTCCACCACCTATATGACGAGAAGTAATCCTACCACGATTATTTCTGCCACCAGTTTTAGAAATACCTTCCGTTAATTGCTTAAGCGGACCACCTTTCCATAAATCGCTTTTATCAACTCGAACTAAACCTCTTTGCGATGGCGTAGTTGGATTATATTTCTTTAAGGCCATTATTTAATACCTCCAGCTAAATCTATGGTATGATCTTTTTCTAAAGTAACAATCGCCTTCTTTACATCAGATCTGCGACCAATAATACCCCTAAACCTCTTAACCTTACCCTTCTGGTTCAGAACATTTACAGCTTTTACTTTAACTCCAAAAATCTCTTCGATAGCTTTTTTTATCGAAGGTTTATTGCTACTTGGAGAAACTTCAAAAACATACTTACCGTGCTCACCAAGAATTGTTGATTTCTCAGTTATTATAGGTTTTCTTATCAAATCATACTTAATCTTTGTCGTCATTACTTCAACCTCTCTTCTAGAAGCGGTAGCGCATCTTTAGATATCAACACATGATCACTTCTTATAATGTCATACACATTCGCACCAATTACTGGTACCACACAAGTGTTAATTGCGGACGCAGCCGATAGCTTCAAGTTTTTTGAAGCTATCGATGCTCCATCGATCAGAAAAAATCTACCACCACCAAAATTAGCAAGCGCCTTAACTAGCTCAGCAGTTTTTGGCTGTTTCATTTCCACAGAATCAACAAAATGAAGCGCACCCGCAGCTAATTTTATTGAAAGAGCATGTCTCATGCCTAGCTTCCTAACTTTTTTCTGTAAGCTCGTCTCATGAGATCTTACTTGTGGGCCATGAGCTACACCACCACCACGACGCTGAACCCCGCGAGCATTACCTTGCCTCGCGTTACCAGTTCCTTTTTGTTTAAAAGGCTTTTTGTTCGAACCAGAAACTTCACCTACCGTTTTAACAGAGTGAGTTCCGCTTCTTGCTTTAGCCCTTTGCCAATCTATAACTCTTTTAACAATATCTTCCCTTGCTTCTAGTCCAAAAATGGCCTCGCTTAGCGATACTTCGCCAACAACTTGATTTTCTAGACTTACCAAATCAGCTTTCATAAATTTTTACCTAATTTCACTCAACCCAATATCTAAAACTATGCAGTGACCGCTTTTTTAACGGCATCTTTGATCGACACGTATTTACCTTTCGATCCAGGCACATTTCCAGAAACAATAATTATCCCTTTCTCATCGTCCACTTCTACAATTCGTAAATTTTGAATAGTAACATTCTCGTCACCCATGTGACCAGCCATTTTCTTACCCTTAAACACCTTACCAGGATCCTGACACTGACCCGTTGAACCGTGAGAACGATGCGATACAGAAACACCATGCGACGCTTCTAAACCTCTAAAATTATGCCTTTTCATCACACCAGCAAAACCCTTACCAATTGATCTACCTGTAACATCAACAAATTGACCAATTCTAAAGTGGCTTGCTTTCATTTCACAACCAATATCCAGCAAATTACTTTCAGAAACTCTAAACTCTTTTAATAAAGCCCTTGGCTCAACTTTTGCATCAGCAAAAACCTTCCTCATTGGCTTTGAAACTTTAGAAGGCTTTCTCAAAGTAGAGCCCAAAACAACAGCATTGTATCCGTCTCTAGAGTCGGTCTTTTGACCCACTACTTGACAATCCTCAAGCTGCAAAAATGTAAGTGTAATTCTTTCACCTTGCTCGGTGAACATTGAGCTCATGCCCAATTTTTTTGCGACCAAACCTGTTCTCATCTTTAAGCACCCACCAATTTAATTTCAACATCAACACCAGCTGGTAAGTCAACTTTTCTCAAAGCTTCAACAGTTTGCGGGGTAGGATAATTAATAATCACTAACCTTTTTTGAGTCCTAATCTCAAACTGTTCTCTAGATTTCTTATCAATGTGAGGGCCTCTTATAACTGTAAATCTTTCAATATGCCGAGGAAGAGGAATTGGACCACTAACATCCGCGCCAGTACGCTTAACCGCACTAACAATCTCGCTTGTCGCATGTTCAAGTGAACGATGATCAAAAGACTTCAGTTTGATTTTTATTCTCTGATTATTCATATTATCCTTTATTTAAAACAGCCCAAGTATAAGCCCCAAAAGAGACACCAACTCCAAATATTGGCGCCCTAGTTTTGGGCGCCAATATTACTTACTTTAGAATTTTTGATACAACACCAGCACCAACAGTTCTACCACCTTCACGAATCGCAAAACGTAAACCTTCGTCCATAGCAACCGGAGAAATCATCTTAACAGTAATTCTTGTGTTATCGCCCGGCATTACCATTTCTTTACCCGCTGGCAGTTCGATTTCACCCGTAACGTCAGTAGTTCTAAAATAGAACTGTGGACGATAATTCTTAAAGAACGGGGTGTGACGACCACCTTCTTCCTTATTAAGAACGTAGATTTCAGCTTCAAACTCAGTATGCGGAGTAATTGAACCAGGTTTAGCTAAAACCTGCCCTCTATACACGTCTTCTCTTTTTGTGCCACGAAGAAGTACTCCAACATTATCTCCAGCTTGACCAGAATCAAGAAGTTTTCTAAACATCTCAACACCAGTACAAATAGTTTTTTCAGTAGCTTTAATACCAACAATTTCCAGCTCTTCACCAACTTTAACTACACCCTGTTCAATTCTACCAGTAACAACAGTGCCACGGCCTGAAATAGAGAAAACATCCTCTATTGGCATCAAAAATGGCTTATCAAGCTCACGCACCGGCTGAGGAATATAAGAATCAACAGCGTTCATCAGTTCTTCAATGCATTGTTCATCAGTACCATTAAGAACATTAAGTGCAGAACCCCTGATAATTGGGATATCATCACCTGGATATTCATAAAGAGAAAGAAGTTCTCTTACTTCCATTTCTACTAATTCCAAAAGCTCTTCATCATCTACTTGATCAACTTTGTTTAAGAACACAACAAGCGAAGGCACACCAACCTGACGAGCTAAAAGAATATGCTCTCTAGTTTGAGGCATTGGACCATCAGCAGCCGACACTACGAGTATCGCTCCATCCATTTGCGCAGCGCCAGTGATCATGTTTTTTACATAATCAGCGTGCCCAGGACAATCTACGTGAGCATAATGTCTATTAGCTGTTTCATACTCGACGTGCGCAGTTGAGATCGTAATACCTCTTGCTTTTTCTTCTGGAGCACCATCTATTTCATCATATTTTGACTCTTTTGCCTGGCCTTTTTTTGCCAGAACTTTAGTGATCGCCGCTGTAAGAGAAGTTTTACCGTGATCAACGTGACCAATAGTTCCTATGTTACAGTGCGGTTTATTCCGCTCAAACTTTGCTTTTGCCATAAAGTTTTCTCCTAAAAATATATAAAAAGTTCAACAACTAAAAATTACTTATAACTCACCTTTAACATCATCAGCTTAAACTCCACAGCTATTACAGCTTATGGAGCGGGTGATGGGAATCGAACCCACGCAGCCAGCTTGGAAGGCTGGGACTCTACCATTGAGCTACACCCGCAATACTCACCTAGACCACAAATAACAAGTGGTGGAGGGAGAAGGATTTGAACCTTCGAACGCATACGCGGGCAGATTTACAGTCTGCTGCCATTGACCACTCGGCCACCCCTCCCGATAAAACCTACAGCAAAATAAACCACTCGAGCGTTAAACGCAAGCACTAATTCTAAGTGCTAATTTAAAAAGCGTCGATCTCAAGCTTTTTTATACTCTTCAGGGCGGTATATCGAAAATGTTTAGTTGTAAGTTTCTATAATAAATAGTAGTTTATGTCAAGAACATTTTTGAGTAAAAACTTAGGTATTATGCGTATTAAGAAGAAAATGAACGTTTTGAATAGATCCCAATACTATATGTATGGTATTCATGTTGTTTTAGCAGCCACAAAAAATAGTAATCGCCTAGTAGAGAAAATATTTTGTCTACAGAAATTTGCAGATGAATATAAAAATAAGCTAAAAAATCACAATATAGAAATAGTGCAAAACGACTTTATTATAAAAAAAATTGGTAAAGATCAACCACACCAAGGAGTAATCGCATTTGTTACTACTATTTTTAAGAACCACATAGATGAATTAAAATTCTATCCAACTAAAGATAGAGTTGTCATATTAGATCAAATATCAGATCCTCAAAATATTGGAGCAATTATCAGGAGCGCGGCAGCTTTTAATATAGACAAAGTAATATTACCTAAAGATAACGCCCCAGATGAGAATGCTTCTATTGCAAAAGCAGCTTCTGGCTGCTTAGAACTGGTTCAAATAGCAAAAGTGACAAACATCAAACACACAATAGAGGCACTAAAAAACAAAGGCTTCTGGATTGTAGGACTCGACTCTGAAGGCAAAAATAGCTTAAAAGAAGTAGTAGATATTGATAAAGTAGCTGTAATTATAGGTTCTGAAGGGAAGGGGATGCGCAAACTTACTTCTGAATCATGTGATTTTCTTACAAAAATACCAATCTCCGATAAAGTAGAGAGCCTAAATGCTTCTAATGCAGCCAGCATAATTTTTCACTTGTTATATCGTTAGAAAGATTATATTGAGCCCTTTATTTAGAAAAAGATGAAATAAGTCCATGACAAATATTAAATACTATTATTCCTCTCTACGCGCTCTAAAAGCAACTCGAGATAAAAAAAGTATTGCGAATTCATTCCTATACGATCTTTTTATTTATTTTACGGCTATAGCTGCTACATAATAGTGATGTATAAATTTTAGTAACGTAATATATTGGGTGTATTTGATTAGCTATGATCAAAATTACTGATCTACTTAATAAGTTCAAAAAAACTGAATCGAACACAGGAACCGTTCCTATTGACGGAGAAGCTGGGTCTCAAGAAATAAAGCAACTAAAAAACTGGTATGAAGAACGTCATGACAACATAACAGTTCAGCGAAATTTGTTGTTTTTATTGCTGTTAGTTTTACTTTGTTTGTCAATAGTATCTATTGGCGTAGTAGCTTATGTAATAAATACAAAAAGATTTGATCCATTCGTTATACAAATTGACGATACAACTGGAATAGCAAAGGTTGTAAACCCACTTACATCTACTGTCCTAAGTGGGAATGAGGCTCTTGCTCAGTATTTTATCAAAAAATATATCATAGCAAGAGAAACCTACAATCCTGTTGATTTTAGCACAGAAGCAAAAAGAGTGGTTAGATTACTGTCGGCAAATTCAATTTACTGGGACTATCGAGGCTATTTAAAAAATGAGGCAGTTGATCCAACCATTAAATATGGTCAGAAAAATACAACATATTTGGTGGTTAAGTCGTGGTCAAAATTAGCTGACAAAAAGTATATTATGCGATTCTCAATAAATGAAACTGCTGGAGCAATGAAGGTTTTTAACAAAATAGCAGTAGTGGAATTTCAGTATTTGCCTATGGAATTGACGGAAAACGACAAGGACGTCAATCCAGTAGGTTTTCAAGTAACCGGATATAGGATGGACGATGATAGTAGTTAGAATATTTTTAACCATGTTGTTAATTTTTACTTGCTCAAATAAAATCGCTTTAGGCGATGACAGTTCTTTAACAACTGACAGCAGGATAAAAACATATTTTTATAGCCCTAATGAAGTTTATCTTCTTGTTCTTCATTATGGATTTCAATCGCATATTGAGTTTGGCAAAGGGGAGACCATTGAAACCATTACTTTAGGCGACTCTTACGCATGGAAGATAACACCTTTAGGGAATAGATTGTTTATAAAACCTATGGAACGTGACATTAGAACTAACATGACAATTATTACTGACAAGAGAACGTATCAATTCGACATTGTTTCCAAAGAACTTGAAGATGGTGAAGAAAAGGATTTAGTGTATGTCATTAGGTTTCAGTACCCCAAAAAATCTAGGTAATTTATGTCAAAAGATAACGTGCCAGGACAAATTGACGGTAGCAATAAAGGGTCGCCAGAAGTTGATCAAGAGCTATCACAAGTTGCTACCAATCCAAAACAAAGTATATTAATACTTGTTGGCGTCATTGCCGTATTTGCTTATCTATTTTTTAACTTATTTATTAACTCATCAGATGTAGATAAAAATAAAGATAATACCCCAATTCCAACTGAGGTAGCTAAGCCCATTCAAGTAGCAGCTGATAGTGATATTCCATCAATTCCGACATTACCCGCTCCTCCACGCTTAGAGGATCCGACTCCTCCACCCCCTCCTCCATCGGATGCTGAGGCTTTGCCCTTAGCAGGAGAAGCTTTACCTTCTTTACCATCTGCTAGCTCGGAAGTATTGCCAACACCTGACATAACTTCCTCCCCTACTCTTCCCTTTGGGAAAGTACGAGATGATGACTCGCAAAAAAAGCTAGAAGCAAAACGAAAATCTGCAATAGTACTCGTGGCTGGAACGCCTCAAACTAAGTCTGCTGAACAACTTCAACAAGAAACTGATTTTGTTCATCGCGGAGATATGAATCTGGTTTTAGGACGTGGTAAAATCATTGATGCAATTGTTGAAACCGCACTTAACACTGATCTTGGCGGAGAAATACGCGCAATAATTACTAAAGACATATATTCCGAGTGGGGTAAAAATATTTTACTACCAAAAGGCTCTAGAGTTTTTGGTAGTTATGCTACCGGAATTGATGGTTCATATGGACGAATTTCTATTGAGTGGACAAGAATAGACCTTACAACTGGGTATACTGTGAACTTAAGCGGTGCAGGAGTAGATAATCTTGGTAGAAAAGGCAACCAAGGCAGAGTAGATAATAAATTCAGAGAGAGATTTTCTAATGCAGTTTTAAGATCTGTATTCAACGTTGTATTAGCAAAGACTATTGATTCGTTGGTTAAGCCTCAAATAAACTCTCAGGCTGCTGCCAACCGTAATCTTACAGCCTCTAATGTAAAAAACATAGCGAACGGTATTTTCACACAACCTACTACAGCAATCCTGACTGATGGTCAAAAAAGAGTTCAAATTTGTGCCGCTGTGCTTGTGGCAATAGAAGATAAAACTTCCGCAACATTTACACAAATCAATACAGCTTGCAATACTTTGGCAGCTGATGCAACAGCTACTGATACAGCAAAACTTACTTCCCTTATGAGCACTATTAATGCTTCTTCTGATGGTTTAATACAAAATACTACGGCCAATGTTGAACAAAGTAAAGCTCAAGAATCTTCTAAGCAAGCCTTTACAGATATCTCTGACACAGTAAAAGAACTTCTTGAAGAGCAGGAATTTAAGCCTACTATCACTATAGACCAAGGTACAGTTGTACAGATCTATGTAAATAAAGATTATAAATTTCCAAAAGCTGCTATTAGTAAGTCGAGGTCAATAAAATGAGTTTTGCTGCACTAGAGACTTACCTTCTGCCGTTTAAAAATATCTTCGCTGAAGAAGGTGTTAATGAGTTGATGATTAACAAGCCTGGTGAAGCCTGGGTTGAGAAAAAAGGAGATCAACGATTAGAATTAATACCAGAAGTTGATATTGATCATTTACTTGGTTTAGGAAGGTTGGTAGCTCAATCTACTGATCAGAAAATTTCCGAAGAAAATCCTTTGCTTTCAGCAACTCTACCTAATGGCTATCGTATTCAGATAGTATTTCCACCAGCTGTTGAACCAAATTTAGCAGCTTTTGCAATACGTAAAGGTTCAACGATGCACCTTTCTCTTGATGCATACGCTAAAATGGGAGCATTTGATAATACTTCTACAGAAGAAATGGTTGATGAAAACAATGCAATATTATGTAACTACTTAAAAGAAAAGAAAATTAAAGAGTTTATAAGACATGCAGTACTTTGTAAGAAGAATATAGTAATTAGTGGTGGTACATCTACAGGTAAAACTACTTTTACTAATGCTGCACTCGGTGAAATTCCAACTCATGAAAGATTAATTACAGTTGAGGATGCTAGAGAAGTGCAGTTACACAACCATCCAAACAAAGTCCATTTATTAGCCTCTAAGGGCGGCCAAGGAAGAGCGAAAGTAACAACTCAAGATCTTATTGAAGCTTGCTTGCGTTTGCGCCCAGATAGAATAATTGTTGGTGAACTTCGAGGATCAGAAGCCTTCAGCTTTTTAAGAGCAATTAATACTGGTCATCCAGGTTCCATATCGACATTGCACGCCGATGCTCCTTCAATGGCCCTAGAGCAGTTGAAGCTAATGGTTATGCAAGCTGGCCTTGGAATGCCGCCAGATGAAATTAAGAAATACATTTTAGCTGTTGTTGATATAGTGGTTCAGTTAAAACGTGGTACGGGGGGCAAACGATTTGTTTCTGAGATATACTTCAAAGGAATGAAAGGAGAAAATTAGTGTTTAATAAGATTCTAAAAAAAGCTAGAACAATCTTTGGTCATATTGTAATCCACCCATTTGTGCTCATTTGCACCTTGTGGACAAGTGGCCTTATTATATCCTTTATTACTAATGAATATAGAGCAATTGGCTTAGATTTAAATGCAATTGCAATAACCTATAAATGGGCATCTTGGCTTTTACACTCCTGGACAAAGCTAAGTTTTGAAGCTTATGATTATATAAAAATAAAACTAGTGCTAGCGTTAATAGCTCCTTTATCGTTTGTTACATTGTTCTATGTGAAGAACTTTACCAGGATAAAGACTCTTGAGTTTTTCTTACCAAAAGAAGCAGTATATGGTTCAGCTGACTGGGCAACGCAGGCAGACATAGAAAGAGCTAATTTAAGAGCAACACACGGCATGCTTCTAGGAAAAGACCCTATTGGCTATTTTTGTGCAGATGGCTTTCAGCACGCTTTGTTATTCGCTCCGACTGGGTCAGGCAAGCGGGTCGGGTTCGTAATTCCAAATTTACTCTTTTGGGACCACTCTGTCATTGTGCATGATATTAAGCTGGAAAATCACCTTTTAACCAGTGGCTGGAGAGCTCAAAATGGCCAGGAAGTTTACGTGTGGGAACCTTCAAATCCCGATGGAGTTACTAATTGTTATAATCCTATTGATTGGGTAAGTAGCAAACCTGGACAGATGGTAGATGACGTACAAAAAATTGCTAATCTAATACTGCCAAAGCAAGAGTTTTGGGAAAATGAAGCAAGAAGTCTATTTTTAGGGGTAGTACTTTACCTTATTGCCGATGAAACTAAGGTTAAATCATTTGGTGAAGTTGTAAGAACTATGCGTAGTGATGATGTGGTGTATAACCTTGCTGTAGCTTTGGATGTACTAGGTGAAGTTATGCATCCTGTTGCTTATATGAATATTGCTGCATTTTTACAAAAAGCTGATAAGGAACGTTCTGGTGTCATTTCAACGATGAACTCTTCTCTTGAGTTATGGGCGAATCCATTGATCGATGCTGCAACAGCTTCCTCAGATTTCAATATCATGGAATTTAAAAAGAAAAAAACTACTGTATTTGTTGGCTTAACTCCAGATAACATTCAAAGATTGCAAAAATTGATGCAAATCTTTTATCAACAAGCCAGTGAATTCTTAAGTCGCAAAATGCCAGATATAAAAGAAGAACCATATGGGGTGATGTTTTTACTAGATGAATTTCCAACACTTGGAAAAATGGAGCAAATAAAAGCTGGTATTGCTTATTTTAGGGGGTACAGGGTCCGCTTGTTCTTAATTATCCAAGATACTCAGCAGCTTAAAGGAGCTTACGAGGAAGCGGGAATGAACTCCTTCTTATCAAATTCAACATTCCGTATTACTTTCGCAGCCAATAACTATGAAACTGCAAATCTAATTTCACAATTATGCGGCAATAAAACAGTAGAACAAACTTCTTATAACAAACCATTATTCTTTGATTTGAACGTTTCAACAAGAACTCAAAATGTTTCAAATGTATCACGAGCGTTATTACTTCCTCAAGAAGTTATTCAATTAGATCGTGATGAGCAGATCGTACTAATTGAATCTTTCCCCCCAATTAGATCACAGAAAATTAAGTATTTTGAAGATAAGTTCTTTACAAAAAGACTTTTACCACCTACATTTATACCAACACAAACGCCTTTCGACCCCAAAAGTGCGAAGGCCAGCGAAGCTAAAGATGCTGAAGAACAGGCGTAGATTTGTGGCAGGAGGACTTGAATCTTTCCTAGCTTATTTAAAAAAAAGAAATACACATGCGCTGTGCAATAATGGATATTGGCTACAATGCCATAAGAGCTGTTGTTTATGAAGGCAACACACTTGGTGCTCCTGAAATATTTAACAATAAATTCAAGAACGATATTCTGAGCCTGCTATCAAATGAATCATTTGATATTAAACATCAATCATATCTTTCTATTCAATATCTCTTACATGTCTTCAAAAAGCTAGAAGTTACAGAGATTAATTGTGTTGCCACAGCTGTTCTTAGAGATCACCCAAGAGCCAATGAATTTATCTCATTTATAAAAAAGAAATATCACTTTAATATCAGAGTAATCACTGGCGAAGAGGAAGCCAAGTTAACTGCGCAAGGGTTGATTAGCGGTATATCTGATAGCATAGGTATTGCAGCTGATCTAGGCGGCGGTAGCTTGGAGCTAGTGGAAGTGGAAAACGGCCAGATAGGAAAGCTCGAATCGCTTGAGCTTGGAACTAAAATCATTACAATCCGTAACATTACGAATAAAAATGAAATAATCCAAATAATCTTAGAAAGATTTGGTAACCAGACTTATAAAAACCTTTATCTTATAGGAGGAGCTCTGCGATTTATCGGCCGGTTATATATAGATTTTACAGAATATCCTATAAAAAACCTGCATAATCTCGAGATACTATCGGAAGAATTTTCGAGCTATCTAAAAAAACTAAAATTCTCTTCAAGCAATACAAAAAGCAAACTAGGTAAACGAAAAATTAACAGCAACGCATTATTGGTCGCGGAAGCAATGATTGAAGTGTTTAAACCAGAGAAAATCATTGTTTCTACCTTTGGGCTCAAAGAAGGGGTAAGAGTAGAGTTATTAAGCGAAGCTGATAAACATAAAGATATTGTTGAAGAAAAAGTAAAATATACTTGTAATTACAATAGTACTAAAACAGATTTTAATAGCTATCATGATATTTTAGAATCCTTAGCAGGGAAAAGTGATATTAGTATGACAATCCTAAAATTTGCCATCATGCTTATGAGTTTAAAACGTAAATTTGATAATACGCTTCCTCCAACTGCCCTTACAGAATTTATACTATCTTCAGAGATTCCATTTAAACATCAAGTTCGGCTGATGCTTGCTCTAGCTATTGCTTATGCGTCTAATTATAAACCAGATAACAATCTAGTTAAAATTTCAAAAAAGTTACTCACCAAAGAAGATTATGCCAGAAGTCAAATTATTGGCCATTTCTTACAAATAGCCGAAGAAATTGATGGTCCAAGCTTCAGGTCGCCATCTTTTTCTATTAAATCAAAAAATTACTACCTTGAGATCGATAGTGAAGAAATTTTACCACGCCCTACTTTTGAAAAAGTCTGCAGCCGACTTAAATCAATTGCTTATGCAAAAAAAATATACTCTAATTAATACCAGTTCGAAATTAACGATACAAATGATATCAAAAGATAAGTTATGCTAAGAAACACTGAAAATTCTTATGGTTTAATTGCCAGAATTCTGCACTGGGTAATAGCTTTTTCAATAATTGGACTGATATCTGTTGGTTTTTTTATGAGCTCCATGGAACCATCCCCAGAGAAGTTTGAATTATATGGCATGCATAAAGCTTTTGGCGTGATTGTATTATCTCTCGTAGTTTTAAGAATTATTTGGAGGTTGTCTAATAAAGTGGTGCTACCATTAGCAGACCTACCAAATATAATGAAACTTGCTGCTAAATTAGGGCATTTATTGCTATATATTTTCATGCTTATAATGCCAATTAGTGGTGTTATGATGTCTAGGTTTGGAGCCCATGATATACCTGTTTTTGGCCTATTTGTAATTCCTGGGCTTGAAAAAAATGAAGAGCTATCAACTCTTTTTCATACAATACACGTAACAGCTATCTGGGGATTTATAGCAATGATATTAATGCATATCGGAGCAGCTTTTTATCACCACTTTATCAGAAAAGATAATGTTTTTGTGCGTATAATAAAGCAAGCAGACGTTAGCTAATTCCTACGTCAAAACTCTAAAGTTTTAATTAAAGAGATGAAAATACTCTCCGCAAGGCAGCTCTGCAATTGATGTGTCTCATTTCATTTGGAAAATGATACTAAAATAATTAGATATGGAGTATTACGAATCTCATCTTATCTAGACAATGATTGATCTTTGTTTTGCTCTTTAACTCGTGTTTTAATTACAGCCTTAACAAGGTCAGCTTCCCGATTAACGTTATGTTGATATTTTGCTCCATTTTTGGTTAAGGTTTGGCCAGCATCTTCAACTTTTTTCTGATCTTGAGCAGAAAAACGACTCATCACTTGCTCTGTAATATTTGTCAAAAATGCCCAAGAAAGTTCTATTTTTTCTTGAAGAGTTAGGCTTTTATCTTCATCTTCTTTATGCCTAGCTTGATCGTATAATTCCTGAGAATGTTGATCTGCAACTGATAGATGGACATTTTTTTTACCACCAGAACGCATTCTTTTTATAAGAATAAACGCAATAACCGAGACTACTAAAAGCAGAAAAATATTAAAACTAGAAGACATACCTAAAACCATCTTTACTTTTACACTACGGTTAATTCTATCACTAGTGATTCTTCTGATCCAGAAAAACCAAGTCTGAAGTCAAGAAACTAGCAAAAATTATCTATTAATTTGTGCTTTTTTGCTAAAAAATAACTTTGTTGAGCAATTACCTACTTTGCAGCATCCAAGATATGATTATAATTAACCTGAACTATGGATAAGAGATGGAAAGTTAATTAATAAAACTAGCAATTTGAATATAAAATTTATGCACGATTATTGTTACAAAATATACACCAGTTAACTGGTTTATCTACTTTATCTCAGATTACCATTGATATAAAGTAATATATAGTGTAGCTACTATACTAATAGGGCAATAAAATTGACAAATATTATGCAGCCAAGTTCTCAGTTTTTAGGCGAATATTTACCAATTGTTGTTTTCTTTGGAATAGCAACATTAGTATCTGTTGTAGTTATCATTTTACCTAAAATTCTTGCAACTGCAAAGCCAAATGAAAACAAACTCTCCAGCTACGAATGCGGGTTTGATGCATTTGAAGATGCTAGAGGAAAATTTGATATTCGCTTTTACTTAGTGGCAATATTATTCATTATTTTTGATTTAGAAATAGCCTTTTTAATACCATGGGCGATTAATTTAAAATATATTGGTCACTTTGGCTTTTGGTCAATGATGGTATTTTTATTAGTATTAACGGGTGGTTTTATTTACGAATGGAAAAAAGGCGCTCTTGAGTGGGAGTAGTAATACAGTCTATTGAACTGAATTAAGTGTATTTTTATGACAAAAAAGTTAATTAATCAAGATAGTTTCTTTGAACAAGAATTATCAGATCGTGGTTATGTATTGACTAAAGTTGATGATTTGATTGGTTGGGCAAGATCGAACTCTCTTTGGCCAATGACGTTCGGGCTTGCTTGCTGCGCTGTAGAAATGATGCAAGCAGCTGCCAGTAGATATGACATGGATAGATTTGGCTTTTTGTTTAGACCTAGCCCAAGACAAGCTGATTTAATGATAGTTGCCGGAACTCTTACCAATAAGATGGCACCTGCAATGCGAAGGGTTTACGATCAAATGGCTGATCCTAAATATGTCATTTCAATGGGAAGCTGCGCTAATGGCGGTGGATATTATCATTATTCATACTCGGTAGTTAGAGGCTGCGATCGAATAGTTCCTGTTGATGTATACGTACCCGGATGCCCACCTACGGCAGAGGCTTTAATTTACGGATTGATGCAGCTACAGCGCAAAATCCGAAGAACAAGTAAATTTAAGGGTTAGGATATGGATTTTTCACCTATTATTAATAAATTTGCGAAAGATAATAAATTTCAGTTTATTCCAATTAGTATAAATGGTTTCACCTCTTACAGAATTAGTAAGGGGGACGTTTTTTCAGTACTACAGTTTGTAAAAGAGCATGAAGATCTGCGCTTTACAATACTCACCGATTTATTTGCTGCCGATTTTCCCGACCGCCTAGAGCGTTTTGAAGTCGTCTATAGCCTTCTTAGCTTAAAATTAAATAAGAGGCTACTATTCAAGATTAATCTTGAAGAAAATCAATCACCCCCTTCTGTTACAGCTATTTTTAGCGCCGCTTGTTGGTATGAGAGAGAAGCTTTTGATATGTATGGTATAGAGTTTGAAGGTTGCCCTGATATGCGCCGAATTCTTACTGATTACGGCTTTGTTGGACATCCTTTACGCAAAGATTTTCCGCTAACTGGTCATGTCCAAGTCAGATATGATGAAAAGCTTGAAAAGGTCATTTATGAACCAGTATCTCTTGAACAAGAATTTAGAAATTTTGATTTTTCTTCGCCTTGGCAAGGTCACGAAGGACAAAAACTTCCCGGAGATGAGAAGGCAACAAAATTATGACAAAACGTAAAAAAGCGACTCCACTGACTTCGAAACCTGCTAGCAAAAAACAGGTATTAGTAAGAAATAAAGAAGCACAAGCTAAGGTACTTAATAGGAATGTTTCTGGTGCACATACTGATGAAATGACACAGAAGCCCTTGGTATTGGAAATTCAAAAAAAGACTACTACTATCAACTTTGGTCCACAACATCCAGCAGCTCATGGAGTGCTTCGCTTGATCCTAGAAATGGATGGAGAAGTAATTAACAAATCAGATCCTCATATTGGCCTTTTGCATCGTGGTACCGAAAAATTAATTGAACATAAAACCTATGCTCAGGCAGTGCCCTATTTTGACCGGCTTGATTATGTATCTCCTATGTGCCAGGAACACGCTTATGCTCTAGCTGTGGAACAGCTTATGGGCTGTAAAGTGCCACTGCGCGCGCAATATATTCGTGTTTTGTTTTCTGAGCTTACCAGAATACTTAATCACACTATGAATATAGGCACTCAAGCTGTAGATCTTGGAGCAACCACTCCTCTTTTATGGCTATTCGAGGAACGCGAAAAAATCATGGAGTTTTATGAAAGAGTGTCTGGGTCACGTATGCACTCAAATTATTTTAGACCAGGAGGAGTAGCAGCAGATTTGCCAGATGGACTCTTAGAAGACATAGCAATATTCAACAGTCAGTTTTTAAAGGTTCTAGCCGATACTGAAACTTTGCTAACAAATAACAGGATATGGAAACAAAGGCTAGTTGGAATAGGAATTGTAAGCCAAAAACAAGCAATGGAGTGGGGATTTTCAGGTCCGATGTTACGAGGTTCAGGCATAGAATGGGATTTACGCAAAAGCAATCCTTATGAGGTTTATGATAAAATGGACTTTAATATACCAATTGGAAAAAATGGTGATTGTTATGACCGCTATTTAGTACGTGTTGAAGAAATGTATCAATCAGTAAAAATTATTGAGCAATGTATCAAAGGAATACCAAAAGGCGAGGTACATTCCATTGATGCAAAAATGATTCCACCAAAACGAAGCCACATGAAAGAGTCAATGGAAGCCATGATTCATCACTTTAAGCTATATACAGAAGGATACAATGTACCAAAAGGGGAAGCTTATGGTTATGTCGAAGCGCCTAAGGGCGAATTTGGTGTATATTTATACTCTGATGGTACAAACAAACCTTATCGATGCAGAATAAAAGCACCTGGATTCGCACACCTACAAGGACTCGATTTTATGACGCGTGGTCACTTACTGGCAGACGTAGTATCAGTTATTTCTAGTCTTGATGTTGTATTTGGAGAAATAGATCGATGAGCAAAATAAAAGACGTTTTTACTTTCAATAAAAACAGCATAGCAAAAGCTGAAGAGATTATAGCTAAGTATCCAGCGGGACGCCAGAAAAGTGCTATGCTTCCCCTACTCGAATTAGCCCAAAGACAGAATGGCGGATGGTTGTCTACTGCAGCAATTGAATGCGTAGCAACATATCTATCCGAACCATTCATGCGCGCTTATGAAGTTGCAACTTTTTATACGATGTTTAATCTAAAACCTGTAGGTAGATACCATATTCAACTATGCGGAACAACACCTTGCTGGCTAATGGGCTCTGATGAAATAATGAAGGCGTGCCAAGAATCTGCTCAGACAAAATGTGGCCAGACTTCTGATGACAATCTATTTACCATTTCGGAAGTTGAGTGTCTGGGAGCGTGTAGGAACGCTCCTGTAATACAAATCAATGATGATTTTTATGAAGACCTAACTGCAAAAAAAGTTGCTGAGATACTAGAATCTCTGAGAAAAAAGAACAAAACACAATAATAATTTATGCTATAGTAAAAAGTAGTCGTTTGGAATTTATTTGAAGCCTTGGTTTGCGTTTGGTTCCCAGGCTTCACAAAGTCTAGTATTAAATCCTGCTATAACTCAGTTTAACAACTATAACGAATCAGAAAACAAGTGAAAAAATTATTGATATTACTATTTATTATTACTCCCTTAGTCACAATGGCTGACTATATAAGCAATGGTTTTTTTTATAGTTGATAAACATCTCAATTTCAATAAAACAATCCGTTCGGGCCAGTGCCAAGGAACAGTGCCCTATCCCAAATTAACAAACGAAGATGAAGAGCTTTTTATGAGAATCAATGACGAAATTCATGATTTTGCAGAGCTTTACAGTATTTGTAATAGTGGCGAGAAAAACCATTTTTCAGTAAATTATGATGTGCCAAATTCGGGAACAAAAGATTTCTTTAGTGTTATCTGGCTTACCAAAAAAGATGATAAGTTATGGCGTGTTGACACATTGAATTTTAATGCAGAAACTGGAGCTATACTGACTACAGATAACCTATTCAACATTCATAGTAATCATCTATTTAGTGAATTAGCTAAGCTTTCGGAAGGCCATCTGAGTTCAAGTTGCAGCTGGGAACAATTTTTGGAAAAAATTGAAAAAAGAGATGCCCAGTTTTATATCAAGGATAATGAGTGGTTTCTCGTATTTAACTCAACCCCAGCACTTAATAATATCGTAGAAATAAAAATCCCTCAATATTTTCTAATACAGAGAGACGATCATGATAATGAATAAAGACAAAATTTTTTCCAATATTAATGGTAGCGACTCGGCTGACCTTAATGCTGCAAAAAAACGCGGTGATTGGGATAATACAAAGTCCTTAATTCAGAATGGACGTGACTGGATCATTGAGCAAGTAAAAGCTTCTGGACTACGTGGACGTGGTGGGGCTGGTTTTTCAACTGGTATGAAGTGGTCCTTTATGCCCAAAGATCATCCCAAGCCTTCATATCTGGTCGTCAATGCAGATGAGTCAGAACCTGGCACGTGTAAAGATCGTGATATTTTACGATATGAGCCCCATAAATTGATTGAAGGATGCGTTATTGCATCTGTTGGTATTGGTGCACACACTTGTTATATATACATAAGGGGAGAATTTTATAATGAGGCCGTTATACTCCAAAAAGCAATAGATGAAGCATATGATGCCATGTTAATTGGTAAAAATGCTTGCGGATCTGGTTACGATATTAACATCTACTTGCATAGAGGTGCTGGTGCATATATTTGCGGTGAAGAAACAGCGTTACTAGAAAGCTTAGAAGGTAAAAAAGGTCAGCCTAGACTAAAACCACCGTTCCCCGCTGGCGCTGGCTTATATGGCTGCCCCACAACTATTAACAATGTTGAATCTATTGCAGTTGTCCCCACTATACTACGCCGAGGTGCCGCCTGGTTTGCTGGCCTTGGTAAACCAAATAATACTGGGACTAAATTGTTTTCTATCTCCGGTCATGTTAATAACCCATGTAATGTGGAAGAAGAAATGGGTATATCTCTTAGAGAACTCATCGAAAAACACGCGGGCGGTATACGCGGAGGCTGGGATAATTTAAAAGCAATAATTCCAGGCGGTTCTTCTGTACCAATGATTCCAAAAGATATATGTGAGATGGTTTCTATGGATTTTGATTCTCTGCGAAGCGTTGGTTCCGGTCTTGGCACTGGTGGGCTGATTGTTATGGATCAATCGACTGATATTATCTATGCCATTGCTCGACTTAGCAAATTCTATATGCATGAATCCTGTGGACAGTGCACGCCGTGTCGGGAAGGAACTGGATGGATGTGGAGAGTAATGATGCGCCTTGTACGCGGGCAAGCAAAAGAAGAAGAGATCGATGAGCTACTAGATGTTACCCGCCAAGTAGAGGGACACACTATATGCGCACTTGGCGATGCTGCTGCTTGGCCAATACAAGGCTTGATTAAACATTTCCGCCATGAAATTGTAGACAGAATTCGAGTTGCTAATGTTAAATAATAAAAAACTAATAAAAAGATTTTTGCTTTTTTCTACTGCCATTATTTTACTCGTTACTGCACTTATTGTTATAAAAAATAACGATGGATCTAAGATACTAATTAAAGAAGAAAGTAATTTTGGGCCTGTATGGGTATTTGAGAAAACCGGCCAAAGATGCATGACTTTTATCGAGCCACCAACACCCATAGTGCAAAGTTGTGCCTTAACCCAGAATCCCAAAACAGTCTTGCATGGTTATATAAAACTATTCCTCAGTACTTTGTTCTTTAATGATAACCCACAAAGAATATTAGTAATTGGCCTTGGAGGGGCAAGTGTACATAAAGCATTAAATATATTACTGCCAAGAACACAAATCGACACCGTTGAGATCAATGATGTATTACCTAAAATTGTTGACCAATATTTCGGCTATAAAGAAGATTATCGTAATAAAATATTCATAGAAGATGGTGCGATATTCGCCAAAGATCTGCAGCAAATATATATGACATTGTCCTTATTGATGCATTTAACGCTGATTACATACCACCACAGTTTTTAACTGATGAGTTCATGCAAGACATCAAAAAGATACTAACTCCAAATGGAGTTGTAGCGATCAATACTTTTACCGTCAGTAAAACCTATGAACTTGAATCTGATTTATTCAAGCGTAACTTCGGTAAGTATTATAATTTGATTTTCAACAAATCACGAATTATGGTAGCTGCAAAAAATGACCTTCCTGATTTATCAGAGATAGCCAGCAATTCAATTTTCTGGCGATATAGGTTTGTTGAGGTTGATGTCAATCAGGAGGGGTTATTAGGATTGTACTCCAACCCAAATTAAAACTAGAGCTCTTGCAATAATTTATAATATCTGAATATATTTCTCGAATTTATTTTTTTCGTTCTGGAATTTGTCAGCATCCGGTAGAGGATCTTTTTTGACGGTAATGTTATCCCATTTGCTTGCAAGTTCTTTATTTATTTCTATCCACTTGATCAAGTCAGGTGATTCTTCTTTTATTGCATCTACGGGACATTCCGGTACACATACTCCGCAGTCAATACATTCTTCTGGATTTATTACGAGCATAAATTCTCCTTCGTAAAAACAATCCACCGGACACACCTCAACGCAATCGGTATATTTACATTTGACACATTCATCAGTTACAACGTAAGTCATAATAATTATCCTTTCTTTAATATATCAAAATTCTTTACAACCGATGATTTTGTTTTTGTCTATTAAGCAAAAGCTTGGTACGAATTAACAATAGGAGTATAAAATATAGTATAAAGCTTGTAAACATTATCATTAACGGTAATAACATGGAGCTATGAATCGAGGGACCTCCAACCCTTAATATGCTAGCTGGCTGATGCAAGCTGTACCAAATATCAACAGAGAATTTTACAATAGGAATATTGATAAACCCAATTAATGCCATTACTGACGCTGGCTTCTCTGCTCTTAATATATTAGAACCACTATTTACAATCGTTATATAGCTTATATAGAGCAGAAACAATACTAACATCGAAGTAAGCCTAGCATCCCAAACCCACCAAGTGCCCCATATGGGCTTACCCCATAATGAGCCTGTAACCAAAGTAATTAAAGCAAATGAAGCGCCAATTGGCGCAGATGCTACAGCTAAAAAATAGGAAAGCCTAGTTTTCCAAACTAAAGCTGAAAAACTACAAACAGCTATAAAAGAATAAATCCCTAAACTCATCCATGCGGATGGCACATGAACATACATCACCCGCACCATTTCTCCTTGTTGGTAATCTGGAGGCGAAGAATAGAGAGAAAGATACAGCCCTATCCCAAGAGTAATAGGCAGCAAAACAGCTAATATTGGAATAAACATAGCTTCGATTTTTAAGAATAAATTTGGCGTTAATAGCTTTAACATTATCTAATTATGATTGTTGATAATATATTTTGTGAGTATTGCTCTCCATTATGACATGACCTACGGTAACTTGGGTATTTTTCTGACATAGAGTAAGTATCCTCCTCTATATTATGAACTAACTCTATGTTTTCCTTTGTTAATTTTTTTATAACAAAACCAACTAAATCAAACATGAAATAATTTTCTCTATTTGATGGCTGAAATAACTCTTTAATTTCATCGCCCTCACTAATAAAATCATGGTAATATTTAGCATCAACTTCATATGATTTCTGTGCAATTGCTGGGCCAATAATTGCTTTTATCTTATTTGCTCCCCTATCTTGCATCATTTTTCGAACATTAGTAATTATATTTGACTTTGCGCTCTTCCAACCGCAATGCGCTGCACCAATAACTCTGCCGTCATCACTTGCAAATAAAACAGGTACACAATCTGCCGTAAGTATGCCAAGTGCCACTTTTGGTCGTGTCGTTATGGAAGCATCAGCTTGGGGTTGCTTTTTTAAGTCTATATTATCAGCAAAAATAACATCATTACCGTGCACTTGGTTCATTATGAAAAGGTCCTCAGCATTAAGATTGGTTTTGATATTATAAATATTTTTCTGCACCTGGGCTAATTTTACAGCATCAGTGCACTTATGGAGGCTATAGATGCCGCTAGAATTTGTATAGGTTCTATCAATGATATTATAATAAACTTTGTTTTTTATAAATTCTGTTTCCATGGTAAATAAATATTAATCAATACAGTCATATAGCGAATTATAAAGTATCAGAAGTCAACGAGAGATACAATCGATTAACTTCTTTACAAAATGATTTGCAATCAAATCATAACTTAACTCCGATTATTGGAGCAGAAATTGAGTTTTATCTTTCAAAAAATATCAATGTTAGAGAATTAGCAAGTAAAATAGGGCATGATATAAAACTGGAAAAGGGAAAAAATCAATATGAGATTGATCTGCCTCCTAGTCCTGATCTAGTGACCATAGCAAGAGATATTGAATCCGCAAGAAAAGATATTGGTCTATTTGCTAAGCAAATGGGGGGTAGTGCTGATTTCTGCTCCAAACCATTTGCCAATGATTATGGCAGTAGTATACACATACATTTAAACTTTCTTGAAGATAATAATATTGAAAAATATGCACAAATATTATGTTATTATTTGCCTCAATACATACAATATTTCTTGCCCAACTCTGATGATTACAAACGTTTAGATAGTAAATTTATGGCTCCAACTCATATTTCATGGGGTGGAAATAACCGAAGCGTATTAATACGAATTCCAGATTCACTACCAAAAAGGTTGGAACACAGATTAGCTGCTGCAAGCGCTGATCCAGCAGGAGTAATTTTTGCCCTATTAGATTCAATAAAACATGGAATACTATCGTATAACAATATTCCTCATATAGCAAAAACCCATGGTAATGCTTTTGATGAACAGTATCGTTTGATGCCCATTATAAATGTCTTATCGTAACTAGTATAATTAACTAACACCCCACACGCCAATTCAGCATCATCATCTGATTCTTGCTCTAATAATTCTGATGGTAATGTAGATAGTTGTTGTGTCATTACATACTGCTGCACTTCCTCAAAAAAATCTCTAAATAAATATTAGAGATTAGTAATTGGTAAAAAATATAATAGAATAAAACAATGGAACCAATCACTCTCGAGAGTGCTATCAGTGCTGGTAATCTTGGCTATAAGTGAGGCAAAATCACCGAAAAGAAAAAAATTCTTAATATTATAATAGGAACGCAACAACCGGTATATAAGAATATGACATTATTAAAAGAGCGTTGTTGCTTGACGCTTTAGCTAAATATTAAAAACTCAGAATGGTGTGCTACAACGCCTGGTACCGAACCAGAGGTTCAAAGTTTTTTTTCTTACATGATGGTGTGATTTGCAACTAAAAAACTTAAGTTTCTTATATCTTGTAAATATAGTCCTAACTCAAGATTGGGGTTATTGATGTTGAAAATTTGTAAAAAATTATGTATGCTCTCTCACCAGATCTAATTTTCTGTGTACCCGCATGAACAAGGTAGCTTACTCTCACTATTCCTTAATTAATTACCGAAGCGATATTGATGGCCTAAGAGCAATTGCTGTTATTGCGGTAGTGTTGCACCATGCCTTTCCAAAGGTTATTAAGGGAGGATTTGTTGGAGTAGATATTTTCTTTGTTATCTCAGGTTATTTAATTGGCTCTATATTGTTTAAAAATTTTGACGCCAAAAACTTCTGCATTTATACCTTTTATGTAAGACGTATAAAAAGAATTTTTCCAGCTCTCATTTTAGTTTTAGTATTTTGTCTAGTATTTGGTTGGTTTAGTTTAACTGACGCTGAGTACATAAGACTTAGCGTGCATGCTAAAGCAAGTACTCTTTTTTATACAAATTTTATACTTGCTAAGGAAAGTGGCTACTTTGATGTTAGTGCTCATACTAAGCCTTTAATGCATTTATGGTCTTTAGCAGTAGAGGAACAATTTTATATTTTTTGTCCTTTACTATTGTATTTTGTTACCAAGAAAGGGTTCAACATCATATCAATTTGTGTGAGTATAATTTTATTATCTTTTGTTTTAAGTATTCAAACTTTACATAAACATCCTATACAAGCTTTTTACTATCCTTTATGCCGCGTTTGGGAGTTAGCAAGTGGAGTTTTGCTTGCTTATCTTACTTATACTGGGGTAAAAATTCCTCAAAAACTACAAGTAACAATAAATCATTGGCTTAACTTATTTATATACAAACATGATTCTGTTTTTTCTCAAAAAACTTTGATAGAAGTGATAGCGCTAGTAGGATTGATTATTAACTTGAGCACTATTCTTTGTTTGAAGAAAACAAGTAATTTTCCTGGATGGTATGCAGTATTGCCAGTAGCAGGTACGCTGCTTATAATAGCAGCTGGAGAAACCACTTGGGTCAATAAAAATATATTATCCAATAAAGTTTGTTTGACTATAGGCTTAATTAGTTATCCTTTATATTTATGGCATTGGTCGTTGTTATCATTTACGTGGATATTAGAGGGACAACACCCGGGCACGCAAATCATAACAGGAGTATTATTAATTAGCTTTATCCTTGCATGGATAACTTACAAATTTATAGAAAAACCCATTAGGGAAGCTAAAAGTTCTAAATTCATATCTTTTATATTGGTAATGCTTGTTATACTAGTAGGGTTTGGAGCTTATAAAATAGTTATTAATAAAGGTTACAGCGCTAGAAAAGCAAATTTAATTAACAATATTTCTCCCTTACCTCAAAATAACGAAGACTTTTTAAATTTATTAGTTTCATGCTCTTCTCCATTCAATAAATCTTTAGAAAAAAATTTAAGTGATCAATCTTGTATAGCGAATACAGATAAACCGCAATTCCTTGTTTTAGGTGATAGCCATGCTTTGTCTTTTGTACATAGTGCAGCAATAAATCAGGATTTAAAGATGGCAATGTTATATGTAAGTGCCCAACCACCATATATAAATTATGTTAGTTACAGCAGATTTGTAGATAAACTAGACGATCGAATTAGCTCTCTTAAATTATTCAATTCACATCTCAATACTATGCTTACAACTTATAACAGCATAGAATATGTTATTTTAATCAGTAGAGGTCCTGTTTATTTTGCTAATGGAGGTTTTGGAATTGAGACAGAAGATGCTAGCCTTAGTAATTATGTATTAGAAAGCATTAATAATAGCCAGAAATCAGTTGTTGTGCGCCAGGTATTTTAGTCCACCCCTGCGCCAGAAGAGAAGTCCACTTCATACTAACTTTTTTGCTGCACTTTGTCATCCTCCATTTTAAATTTAGGTATAAAGTTTTTTCTATAAGAATCC
>Ga0214192_1000188_pt1 | contig 38455 bp, 38 predicted proteins | sample TroBogEpilimnion_44_FD_153030 | JGI IMG/M metagenome (GOLD analysis project Ga0214192, IMG submission 153030) | Freshwater microbial communities from Trout Bog Lake, WI - 29JUL2008 epilimnion | ecosystem: Environmental > Aquatic > Freshwater > Lake > Epilimnion/Euphotic zone | place: Trout Bog... | reverse complement strand
TTTCCTCATTCAATTTAATTTAAACTCTAATTTAATTAACCAATGTGTTAACTAAATTATCACTCTTTTTTTCTTTTGAAAGTGGACTTCTCTTCTGGCGCAGGGGTGGACTAGTATGCTTGGCGCAGATTCTTTTTTAGTGGACTAGTATGCTTGGCGCACAACATAATGTCTTCGAACATAAAGTAACCATTCTGGCAATAGTCGTTTATCTTTTCAAAATCAACGGCTTTTATAGCTTCTGAATTTAAATTAATATGTGGAATTTTATATCTTTTAATTAGCGATTCGACAGCATTTTCATTATCCAATAATTCAACTTTTTGAAGATAGTGAAAAATGTTTCTATGTTCAGTTGGCAGTCCAATTTTAGTCATTTTATTTATTATACATTAAGCCATATAGAAAAAATTGGACCCGATACAGTATAAAAGCGATCTACCAAACTTCCTTTCCAAAAATAACCTACCTGAGCGGTGAAGCAATCAAGTCTTAAATTATCAAATGCTATCTCCTTTGCAATCGAAACTTGATCATATATTGTGCGCCTGTATAAAATATTTGTAAATTTTGCTTTTTCATACTCAGTATAATTACTTAGTGTAAAACCATTATTAAATTTTATACCTTCTTGTATACTAAGCACATAGCCAACGCTATGATCACTAACCCTATTATAATACTTGCGCATAGTAATACCGCATTCAAGGTACATGCTGTATCCCTTCTTGATTCGTGAGTAACCTATTAGCAGGTCGAAGTCAGTATAACTAACGCTTTTTTGCTTATTGGTTGCTGAAAAATTAATTTTAGGGCGGATAGTAGCTACCCAGCTCTCATGATCAAAAAATTTATACTTATAAAAAATATCAATTTCTTGACCTGACTTTGTTACAGATGTTTCGCCCGAATTTATATCAGCAAATTTATCTGTTTTATATACTAGCTTTGTACCAAAACTGTGAGAATCTGCTAATCCATACTCTAATTCAAAATCAGACGAACTCTCATCGCTGAATGACGAAAGCTCAGCAGATTCTCGTTCTAACAAGGCTATATCTCTCTCTATTTGTTCAACATTTCTAAGCTCAGAGTTAAGCAACTCTCTTCCAAGATCAACTGCTTTCTTGCGAATCATAGCTTGAGCCTTACTAAGGTTCAAAATATTATCTTGTATATCAATGAAACTTTCTTTACGCATATTTCTTATCTTACGAGAACGCGCATCAATATATGAATGACTTGAGTATAAATTATAAGTATCAACTTCTGGAAGCCAGGCTGTCGCATAAGATTGAGTAGCGCTCAAAACAAATACCAAAAATCCGATAATACTGCACTTGCAAGAATCAACTTTAAAGATCTGGGTTCCGTGAGAAATTGCGTTTGTATTTTTAATTTCTGGCTTGGGTATTATATGTTTTCTTTCAGCCATAACACAGTCCTTTTAAACCAACCATAATCTTCAAATTGGCCAGTTCCATAGGAATTTTTTGGACTTTTTAGCGACTTAGATTTTATCATACCAATAACGGTTGAATGTATATAAGTGCTATAATTTTCTACAAACCCTGGAATAATTTCTGGCTTAGCTACTCTGACTTGTTTATGAAATATTTCTGCCACAAACGTCCTTACACTACCAAGCGCAGCACCGCCCCCAGTTATAACAACTTGCCTAGCAAGAAGATGGTCCATCGACATACTATCACACTGCTTCTTGATTACTTCAGCGATTCCTTTGATCTTTGGATGTATAATTTTAGCCAATTGACTTGCTGTAATGGTATGTTCACCATTATCAAGCTTTATTACTGAGTCTTTCAATAATAAGCCTGGGTCAGCAACACCATATAAAATCTTAAGTTTCTCCGCTTCTTTAATACTAGTTGAAAAAGTTTTTGCAATATCAATTGTTATATCCATCCCGCCAATTGGTACATGATTAACATACACAATCTTCCCATCTAGAAAAATTCCGTAGCTTGTTGTATTCGCGCCAAAATCAATAATAATAGACCCTAGCGCTTTTTCATCCTCTGTCAATACAGCGAGCCCTGCAGCGTATATTGAAACTATTATATCGCTAACTTCAATATGACATTTTGCAAGACACTTAGTAAGGTTCATTATCATTGTTGAATCAGCCGCAATTATATGCAATTGACCTGATAATTCTTTAGCATATAGACCTATAGGGCTTTCTACTGCTTGATTTCCATCTACCATAAACTCAATAGGAAAATAATGAATAATTTCCATTCCTTTGACTTTAAAATCCGATAAAGCCTTGTTAGTTAGTTTCTTTACATCCGATTGAGTAATTGGCTGATTACCTAATTTAATACTATGATTGACGTAATAGGATTTAACCCCAGCGCCAGAAAGTGATACAGCAATCTCTTTTATACTTTTATCACAATCTTTTTCTAACGAATAAATAGCCCCAATTAAGCTGTTTTCAGCCATTCCCATATTGGTGATGGCACCAGACTTAAACCCTTCCGAATGCTGCAAGACCTGAGCATTAACTCTAGCTTCTCCTTGTTTCCCAATATAGGCTGCAAGCGCAGATATTTTACTGCTTCCTATATCAAGTGCAATAAAATTTGATGAAATTCCCTTCATAACCAATTAGTTTTCTATGAAAAAAGTCATTGCGCTTATACAAAAAATACTTTTTTCGTGATTAATATGTAAGATTTTTGCCAACAAGCTTACTCTTGGCAAAAAGCAAATATACTCTATGTTCGAAAATATTGATATTTTTATCTTGAAATAGTTAGTAGAATCTGTTATCAAGAGTATCACAAATGGACAGGTGTCCGAGTGGTTTAAGGATCTAGTCTTGAAAACTAGCGTGCGGGTAACCGTACCGTGAGTTCGAATCTCACCCTGTCCGCCATGTGGTACAGTTTGCCACTTTTTGTAGTTCTGTGAACGGAAAAACCAAGGAGTAATGCAGCTTGCAGCCCTTTAGTTCAAGGTTCGCAAATATAAAATTTAGCAATTCACGTTTTTCATTGATTGTCGAACCTTTAAAAGTTTCATAAGCGTTAGATGTAATGTTTATAAGGTCTACAAGCTTTTTTGAAAACTTATCGTCTACTTTATCATAACTCTTAAGTAAATCAGTTAATTCATACTGACGCTCTTTTAATTGGCTTTTCTTTTTTAGATATTCTTCTCTAGTTAAAATCCCATCTGCTACCAAATCGATTAACGAATCCAGCTTATTTTGAATGGCTGTATGTTCCTGCTTTAAAGCTCCAACTTCTCTGTTAAACTCATGAGTCTTGCCGTTATTAACATTCATCAAATATTCCATTGTTTGTTTTAGGATATCTGGATTTTTGATTTTTAGGCCTTGTAGTATTTCCTCAATCTGTCTGGTTATTTCATCTTCCCTAACCCACATTTTTTTAGTTGGGTCCTCAGGATTCCATGCCCTTAAGTAAGTCCACTGGGTTACGTTGCCATTTGGATATTTCTTGGTTTTTGTATCAGAAGTTATTAAATTACCCGTAACTGCACATTTTAATATTCCTCTAAACAAAAATTCTTTACCTCGATATTGAAAAGGTTTTTTATCCCAACCCATACGCACTGCCTCACAAGTCTTAAAAATTTCTCTGGTAGTAATAGTATTATAACGATGTGGCCATAACTCTCCTTTTACTCTCATTTCACCATAATAAAAAGGATTTTGAACCATTCGATATAAAACTGATTTATTTATATGATAGCCTTTTTTACTACGTAATCCCCATTCTTTAACTTTTGTTGCCATTTCAGATAAAGTATACGCTCCGGTTGCATATACTTCAAATATTTTTGTCAGTAAAGGACCAGCTATAGGATCAGTTACTATTAGCCCCCTACCACGTTCATCACGCTTATTTAAATAACCAAGTGGTGCAGGTCCATACCATTCACCGTGAATTTCTATTTTTTGTTTGAAACTCTTTTTTACATTTTCACTTAAAAGATCAGTATGACATTTGGCAACAACAATACCCATACCCCACATCATTAGTTCATGAGCGCTAGATTCTTGATGAATAATATAACCTTCACTGTTAAAATGCAGCTCAAGCTTACCTTTTCGAATTAAATCATCAAGTATCGGAGTTTCCTTCTGACTTCTCTGGATACGGTCAACTTTATCAGCAACAAATGCTATTGACTCACGTTGTTGCTTGATGAGTTTTATAATTTCCATAAAATCTTTACGGTCACCTTTAGTTGAAGATTCAACAATTTTAAATTGCTTCAAGATTTGTAATCCTTTACGTTCACAATATTTTTCTAACCTATCAATTTGTACTTCAAGTGAATAACCTTCTTCCTGATCTTTAGAAGAAACTCGTGATAAAATAATTGCTTTTGTTGACTTGTTGCTCATATTGCCTACCCTAGTTTTTATTTATTGCACTATCTATAAAAGAAATTGGCTCCGCTATTTCTCTATATAGCTTGCCTTTATGATCCATTAAGTAAAGATCAGCTCTATCTATCACTTTCAAAAAATCGAAGAATAAATACACGTCATATTGTTGGTCATGCTCTTTTTGCGATAGAGAACTGTTAATAATTACGATAATCTTACTCGATACTTGTTTATTAATTAATGCAGTTATTTTTTGTGCATGGCGGTAATCTCCTGTTATGTAATCAATGACAGTAGGAAGAGCAAAGTTTTTTTGGTAGTTCTCAAGAAAGGCTTGCTGATTAGCAAGAGATTCTTCAGCATTCTGTTTTGAACGATGAAAGATAATGATGGTATTTTCGGTAGTCATAATGTTATCCCCTTTTGGTTAAACTTAAAGTTTTTAAGTTTTGACCGCCAAAGTAAAATTTTGAGATTTTATCTTTCAAGATTTTCTTTGGCGATCGGGAGAGTCAACAAAAACCGCCTAAGACAGCTATGATAACCTTTAGGCCAAAATATTGCTATTTTAGCCCTGGACATACGTTACCACCTCCCCGACCAAAAAATAGTCAAGGACATATCATTTATGGCTGATATCTACCACTTAGGTTAGAGGTTGTTGAAGCCCCAGAATAGCTTTTGTGCTACTCATGCTTCTAATTTTATATAAATCCCCTTAAAAGTCAATCAAGTTGTTCTTGCTGTTCCCGCTCTTCCTCTAACCTAATTTGAATCTCAATAATCTTTTGGCAAAAACCTATTAAATTACTCGCTAGATGCCGTGATTCTTTTTCACCCATTTCATTGTCATAAGACTCTCTAATGCTGGCTGCTATTCCATTAAATATTTCATTTTGTGATCTGCCAGTTTTTATCGAGCCAAGAAATTTTTGCTCAGCAATTGATAATGTTTTTGTCATAGATTTTCTATTATTTTTTATACTTTTGTTTTGCTTGATTGGGTTCTTGTGTTTATTGAAACTTCGATACATCCTTAATGTTAGGATCCAATATAAATGGATATTGTACAATACCCATTTCTTGTTATGAAACTCTGATCAACAGCTAGCACTGTCAGCATAAGGAAAATTGACTTAAAAATTTTAATTTTATGAAACAAAATGGCTCTATTTACCTAGTAGGTCAGGCCTGACAATATTAATTGCAAAAAGGTTGTTTCATGTTATGAAACAAAAACGATCGCGCTAACTAATTATTATTTTCTTGAATGTCTTTGTTATTAAGGCTTACTGGTATGTAGTGTTTTCTTATCAAATAAGATATTTGTTTCATAAAATTAAATTTTTTCTAAATTCTTTGTAATCGGCATAAACCTGTGCTTTCTTATTAGAAAATAAAGCACGCAATTCAGCCTGCCTTATACATTTATAATTCATCTTGGTATACAAAATTATACAACTTGAAGTTAATTATAGGTATAGCTTATGCAGTTAAAATTATGGTTAGAAAGAAGGGATATGAAACCAAGTGAATTCGCCAAGAAAATTGGTAAAACCCATTCACAGGTTCACAAATATTTATATGAAGATGTTAAGCCAAACCTTGCTACAATGACAGAAATTTACTACGTAACTGATGGATCAGTAACAGCCAACGATTTTTATGGCCTTAGTGATAGTTTGTTTTATAAAAAAAAGGAAATAATTTCCTATAAATAACCTGAGTTTTGCGTAAGATAAAACTTAAAAAGCTTTTAATAAAAGGCTTGAGAAAGGACTGGAACACAAGTTAACCACTCTGCATTTGCAATGCAGAGTGGTTAACTTAAACAAAAGAGGATTAATTGAAACACTAAGTGATCAGCTAAAAAATATTTACCAGATAGAACATACTAGACATAGGAAACCTGAAAATGCTTTTGTGAATTTGGTTGCAGAGCTGATAGATTATGCATTTAGACCCAAAAAACCATCTATCAGGAATAATAAATTGTATGGAAAATTTGCTCTTCTTACGCAAAACTCAGGTTACTATAATCTTTTTTAATTTTTTGCTCCTCGGAAGTAAATCTTAGCTTTGCATTAAGCACAGCCCTTGCCCCCTTGAATTAGTAAAGTTCGTAATATAGACATCACCACTTTTGCTGATGCTAAGTAACCTTGTGCGTCTCACTAGTCAAACTAGTGGCTTACCTGCCTTGAGTTACTAGACCCAGCAACTCCTATCTCGGCAGCAAGCCCCCTACAACTTAAATTAGTAGAGTTTTAGTTAGTTTTAACTTTTTCAGTTTCTTCTTTAGTCTTTTCAGAAGTTGATAGTCAATATCTTAGATTAAAGGCCGGTCTTGGTATTACTTGCCTTAATTATTGATATTTTTCTTAAATTCAAGGTGGCATAAGGAATCTTTAATCTGATAATCCGATTTAAACTATGTAGGATTTCGGTTATCTCACCAAAAAGGAGTAAAAAAAACGCCCTACCGGTGAATTCAAGGATAATAACGTAATATTTTTAAAAGTAACCGAAATAGATAAAATTAAGCATAGGTCACGGATCAGTACCTTTGTCAATATACTCTTACATTAACAGTCAATTGGTTGAAGAATTATTAAGCCAAGCTGACCCATCAAAATTGTTTGGTAAAAATGGATTATTTCAGCAATTAAAGAGGCAAATAGTTGAGAGAGTTTTTGCGAGTGAGCTCTATCATAAGGTTGGCTACGATAAACATAGCAAATCAGTTAAGACTGATAACAATCAACGTAATGGCAGTTTTGAAAAATGATGTGGCTACAGTAACCCGGACAGTTATATGAGATAAATTTGGGAATAACATATTTTATTATAGAAAGCTTTCCTAAATATATTAAAATAGATGCTAAAGGTAATATTAGTAGCAAGGATAGTAATGTTTCAGTATGGGATATGAATAACAATAAAAAATATGATAAAAATAACAGGAAAAGATGATAGCTACAATTAGCTCCTTTATTATGTGTACATATCTCAAAGAGAAATTTTCTGTATGATTTTCTATTTTAAGATTCAAGATAATAAAATTTCATCGACTGCAGTATTAGTAGCACAAAATTTTAAAGATGTTACAATTTTACTCAGGTTTAATATATCTTTGGTATGAAAACCAGATATAGAAAAAACACTAGCAAAGAAGCTAAAAATAAGCATTAATTTCTTATTGGTAGACTAAGTACAAGATATGTTTTGTCTAAAAATAATAGAATTATTAAATATTTACTGGTGGATATAAATTTATTCTAAATTAAATTACTAAAATTAGGTAGAAAATAAACTAATAATTATGCCACAGCTTAATACTACTACGTCTATTTTAAAGCAGGCTAGGGCTTACAACTTACGTCTAATAACGCAGTATTTGTCAATCAGGTATAAAATCTTTGTTTGCGAACTTGCAAGATCAATAATAGGAGAATTTAACGTGGCAGATGTTACTGCTAAGCACTATGTTTTCCTAATAAACAAACAGCAAGCAGGAATAGCTAGAGTGATATATAAAAATCATACTGCAGAAATAGGAAGAGTAGCCATTTTGGCAAAATATAGAAATCAAGGATATGGCGTAACACTAATCAACCAAATTATTGATAAAATAAAAATTAGTAGGAAAGAATGTTTAATAAAACTTTTCACGGAAAGTAAAAACATAGAGTTTTACAAAAAATGTGGGTTTATAGAAAATGGGGAAATGGTTTTTGATAATGTTCTCCTTATCGGCATGACAGTGCTTGTTAATAGATAATAGGGTTAGAAATATATGACTTTCAATATTGATATAGCTATTTTTATTGGGTTTCTGATTATTAATCTCATAGTGGGACTAATTTATAGTGGAGGAATAAAAAACATCAGCCAGTATGCTACTGGCGGCCAAAAGTTTTCTACTGGAGCTATAGTAGCAACCATTGTGGCGACTTTCATTGGTGGGGGATCTTTTTCAATGTGGACGTCAGGAGTTTACACCACTGGCTTATATCACATGTTATTTGGTATCGGTGACGTACTAGGATTTTATATTATATGCTATATAATTGCTCCAAGGTGCGGTGAATTTTTAGGAACTACATCTGTAGCTTCAGCGATGGGTAGACTATATAATTCTTCAGTGATAAGAATTATTACAGCTTCGACTGCGTTATTTAAAGTAGCTGGAACCATTGCCATGCAGTTTAAAGTTGCTGCGATTATCCTAGGGTATGCCTTTGGAGATTTTGGTAATGAACTCATGATTTTTGGAGCACTAATAGTGATTACCTATTCAGCATTAGGTGGCATTAGAGCAGTCATAATGACTGATATAATACAATTACTAACTTTTGCAGTCTTTATACCAATACTTGCTTTTATAATTTGGAATCATTTAGATAATCCTGCAGAGGTTGTAACTACTATATCATCAAACTCAATTTTTGATTATCGAGTAGTGTTTAGTTTCAATGGTTGGCAAGAATTAATAGGTTTTATTTTCATCATCATTGCATATGTCTTATCTGCCCTTGATCCTGCAATGTTTCAACGTATAGCGATAGCAAATAATGTTAAGCAAATAAAAAAAACTTTCTTTTGGGCAGCTTTTTGCATACTGCTCATTACCTTATTAACTTATTGGATTGCTATACTTTTATTAACCGAACCAACTAAGCTTGATCCTGATAAAATTATTCCTCATCTATTAGATAGCTATCCGTATGTAGGATTGAGAGGTTTAATATTAGCTGGTATTATGGCAATGCTCATATCAACAGCTGATTCATATCTCAATACAGCTGCTGTATTATTTGCTCATGATCTAGTAAAACCAATGGGGCTGGTACATTCTGAAAAAACGGAATTACTTATCTCACGTCTTGCATCAGTTTTTGTTGGTGGTATTGCCGTAGTTTTAGCTATTTCAGTAAAAGATATGTTAGAGATAATATTATTTACGGCTAACTTCTATCTGCCTATAGTTGCGCTCCCACTTGGTTTAGCTATTTTTGGATTTCGTAGCAGCTCAAAAGCCGTATTAGCAGGAATGTTAAGCGGGTTTTTTACCACTACGATTTTTCTAAGCTTTCAAATTAAGCTTGACCCTACTATTCCAGCTATGTTAGTCAATGCTGCGATACTATTCTCTGTTCATTATTTACTAAAAGAACCAGGAGGTTGGGTAGGAATTAAAGATCAAGTATCACTAAACGAGCTAAGACAGGAACGAAGAGAGCGAAATCACAAGCTTATTGAGTGTATAAGGAATTTTAATTTAATGACGTTTTTTAAAAATAATACCCCAAAACATGAGTCTATCTACTTCTCTTTTGGATTATTTGCTATGGTATCGATGTTTTGCGTTATGCATTCAATTCCAAAAAGCATCCATGAGCAATATGCCTTGCTACGAGTTTTTATTTTTGATTCAGTCTTGTTTCTTGCAGCAATATTTTTAAGCTATCCAGCTTGGCCAGAACGATTTAAAAGTAAGAATATGATAGCTATTATCTGGAATATTGGGTCAGTCTATGTAATGGTTTTTGCCAGTAGCTTGCTTGTTATTATGAGTAATTTTGGCCAATTACCGATGATGATATCTATGATTAATTTAATAGTCATCGCTGCGTTAATGCGTTGGCAAACGGCATTATTAATGTTAGTTATCGGCGTTTATAGTGCAATTACATTTTTTAAATGGCAAATGGGAGTAGATATACTACCAAATAGCAATATAGAATTACAATTTAAGTTCATTTATGCTTTACTGTTAATTACCAGTAGTTTAATTATGTTCTTCAAACCAAAGCAAGAGAGGCAAGAACTAACAGAGGAAAAAGTAGACCATTTAGGGCATCGTATTGCTGACCAAGAAAAAGAAATAGAAAAGGCATTAATGTTAAAGGCGGAATTCTTGCGTAACCTAACGCATGAATTTCATGCATCTCAAACTGGAATAACTAGTGTAGCTGATATTTTGGTAACAAGTTATGATAAACTAACTGACAAGCAGCTAAAGACAGGGCTTGCTACTATTCTTAAGAGCTCACAAAGGCTTGATAGTTACTCGGATAATATTATCAATTTGGCTAAGTTATGTGCTTCAAGTCATGATTTAAAAATAACTAGGGTAGATTTAAGTACGCTAGTGTATGACCACGTAGAGCTTTGCAAAAAGCTATATATAGAAGACCGATATGCTAGAACATTTGTCATTAACATAGAAAATAATATAGTAGCAAATTGCGATGAATATTATATAGGACAAACTATTGATAATCTAATTATCAATGCGATTAATTACTGTCAAAAAGGACAAATTACCATTGAGTTAAAAAAAACAATTGAAGAAATAGAGTTTAGCATTACTGATGAAGGCATAGGCATACCTCAGGAAGAGATATATGATATTTTTGATCCTTTCACAGTTAGCTCAAAGACCAAGACTTCAGCTGGTGGTAGAGGTATAGGCCTTGCCTTATGTAAGAAGGTAATAGAGCTCCATGGTGGAGTGATCAAAGCTGGTAGTGATAGCAAGAGGGGAGCAACATTTAAGTTTACTTTGCCATTGTAATTCATGAATTTACTGTTAATGAATATTATTTACGACAGTTGTAAATTTTGTTTTTTTGAATAATTGCTTGGCTAAAACTACTACGTCAATTAAAACCAATCACAAAAATCAATGGATTTATTGTATATCCCGGCATGCTTTTTAGGTAATTTCGAGTCAATCATAATCTTTGAGACATCCTACCAAAAATTTTTAAGTGTCTTATTCCTCTATCACCAGTTCTGAGAGTCTGTCTTGAAAGTTCTATAAACATAAGCTAAAATACTTAAAATTTAATACATGAAAGGCATGTACTCTAATGATATAACAGATAAAGAATGGCTAATTTTAGCACCATTTGTTGCTCAAGGTAAAATGAGACGTCCTAGATAACCTCAGTTTTTTTGCCATTTGAATGGTTATATCAGAGAGATGATATTTCTTCTTTGCTTCTTCCCAATCTCGCTGAGAATCTAGTTTTCCAATCATTACTACTTAAATCTTCTTTTTTATTATATATTTTGGCAATTCTATAATATTTTGGATCAAGACACTTATTACTATTTTGTCTTTAAAAGTAACCGGTACGTTTAATTTACTTTATTCTTAAGTTTAGCAATATCATCTTGAGAAAGACCTGTCGCCTGTTTGATTAGAGCATCATTCAACTTTTGTTTTATCATACTAATAGCCACTTTTTCAATACCCTTTTCAATCCCTTTGACTTCGGCTTGTTCGAGTTTATATTCCTCAACAGCTCTGTTATCCCAGATACGTTTGATTTCCTGCTCGTAAGCAATTAGCTCAGGTTCGGTCCAGTTAAATTGATCAAGTGCCTCATAGGCTCTTTGTATTACCAAATCACTACCGATAATTTTTTCTAAATCTTCTTTATTGGTTTCTTTTGCATATTTAAAAAAATAACACCATTTTTCTGTAATATTTTTTAGCATCTCAATTTTGTTTTTATTAAACTTAGGTAACTCAATAAAGGTAAAAAAGAAATCCTTTAAATCATGTTCATGGGTGTTTTTATCCAGTATAATATGACGTGATATGTATTCCTTCTTTTCAGGAAATAGAATACAGTCAGCAATAGCTATAAAGATAATTTCTTTAAGGTTGGAATATTTGCCATCTTCTTTTTTGCCTCTGTTAGTTTGACGGCAATAAGCTTTAGCAGCATAATATTGTGCTCTTTTCTCAAAACCCATTGTTGGATCAACTTGCATCTCAATTATATATTGGACTCCAACTTTATCTTTGCACAATACATCAACAATAGATTGTTTTTTAGAGGCAATATCAGCGTCTTGAATGGTACTTAAGAACTCTACATGCGTAATTTGACTATCACCAGTAAATTCCAGTATATCATTAAGGAAATGCATAAGTATATCTTTGTTCTTTTCAGAGCCAAAGATTTTTTTGAATGCTACATCATTTTTAGGGTCAAGGAACCTTGAGAGAGCCATAATAATATATACTTAAATAGTTTTGTTAATTACTGAAGTAAGTGTACCATAAAACCCATTAAAATACCAATTAATTATATGAGATAAGAATAGTTTTAGCTGGTATTTTTTGTGAATATTTTAACTCTTTGTGTTTTAGGTTTTTTGGTAGTAACCATCTGGTCCTACCAACTAACGATATTGCCAGACTTCCTATGTACCATGCAAAGTATTGGCTAAATTCTTTTTTTATACTTCAAATTTCGTCTGGCTTTTCGCGTAAGGTGTTAAAATAAGTTTCATAAATTTAAATTTTTCTCTTGTTATCTTGACTAACGCCTCAGAGCTTCAAGACTTTACATATTTCTTGTTAAGAAATCACTATTGCAAGTAGCTAAACCAAGGGGTAATTTTATTAATAACTAAATAAATAACTAAAAATTAAGGAGCAATAATGCCAGGCAGTTTAAGCAGAGTAACACTAATTGGCCATTTAAGTGACCAGCCAGAAATCATAACTACAGATGATGGTAAAGAAGTAGCTTCGTTTACAGTCGCTACTTCTGAAAAATGGACTGATATGATTACAGGTAAAGAGAAACAAGTAACATATTGGCATAGAGTTATTGTATTTAATGAATCGCTAATTGCTACCTTGAAGGATTTTTGTCAGAAGGGAACGAGACTATTGCTGGAAGGCACCTTAAGGACTAGGAGGCAGCAAGGTCAAGATGAAAAAGACCAATTTATTACTGAAATAATCATACCAATTACAGGCGGAAAATTATTATTATTGGATTGATGTTTTTAAGAATACCCAAGCTGTGCTTAGTGGAATTTCCACTAACGCAAATGGCAGTGATAATGATATTAATTTAAAAAGAGGATGTATTAACCGGCATAAGATTTGAATCAGGTTTATCAGCTAATAAGTATCCGAAAGTTTGACGGCTCCAAAATACTTACTAGCCTACCAGACCAAGAACCCTCATCAATAATAGATGTGGTATTCTTGCTCAAATCTTTCGAGCGTTAAAACTAGAAAGCAATTATGAATATATCAAATAATTCATTACAGATCAAGCCTGAATCCGGGGCGATGTTAGGTTTTTTACCTAAAGGTAATTTGGTGCCACATGAATGGTACCATGCTATTAAAACCAAAGCCGGCAAAGTTGATTTACCTGCTTTATCTATTTTATCTGAAATTGCATTTAGGTTTCGTTCACAAAAGATTTATGACTATAAGACTGATAGCGTTAGACTTATCTCTAATTTAGATAATGGTGCTTGGCAAACTTCCTATAGATATTTCGAGCAATTATTTGGCTATAATCGCCAGCGTGTACGTAGAGCTCTGGTAAATCTTGAAGAACTTGGCATTATCAAAAGAGAGTTTAGGACCATTACTATTAATGGGATAAGAAGACCAAGTATCTTATTCATTCGTCTTAACCTTACCAAAGCTGCTGAGTTGTTTGTCGGTAATAATAATATATACGATAGTAACCGGGATAATTCTTATTCTGCGCTGCAATCAACTGATTTTTCTGTTGAATTTTCTACTGAATGTTCTGATAAGACTGATGTGGGACTACAATTTTGTAGTCCCACTATATATAGTAAGAAAAATAAATATAGATATCTATCAACAGAATCTAAATTTAAAAATGAATTTTTTAAAAATAAGCTTAAGAAAATTACCACAGAAGATACAGAAACTGTAAAACTAGCTCAGTCTACTGTCCTACCTACAGAAAATGATGATGAATCTATAGAGGTTATAGCTCCAAGAGCTAAAACTAAAGTTTTGGTAGAAGCTGAAGTTGAAGATACATCTACTATTAGCATAAATACCAAAAAATCTAAAAGCTTGAAGAAACTAAAGCCTAGTGCTTTTCATCCTTTAACAGAGGATGAAGCAAGCTTTTTACGTAATAACTCAGGTCGTGAGTTTCACCTCAATTATATCAATCAGCATGTTCTGATGCTTGATAGAAAGCTGGATCATCTTGGTTTTTATAACAGAAAAGACTTTTTAACTTATATGACTTCATCTTTGCGTAATGAGCTAAGACAAACAGCCTCGGTTAATAATGAAGGCTTTAGATTCTACCGTAATCCAGAAGAGAGAAAAATTGAAAACTATTTAACCAAGATAGAGTGCAATAGAGCTACTTGCAATGAATCGATATTAAGACGCAAGATAGCAGGGAGGTTTGAGCCAAAGCTAGCATATGAAATCTTACACAGCACAGTTTTTATCTTAAGTGGCGTAGTGATGAAACTAAAAATTAGTCACGCGATCAATCTCAACAATAATCAAGAACAAATTCTACTTAATGAAATTAAGAGTGTGTATGGCAATAATATTGAGGGGTTAGATATTGAAGTTGTCAGTTATACAGTGCCTAAGAAAAATTTCAAAGCACTTGCAAATACCGCAACCCGTACCGAGTTTAATCTACCTGATTTACCCCTGCCCTTAGGTATCTGGGGCAAAATCAGAAAAAAATTACAGAATTATTATGGTATGGCAATAGACCGTTCATGGTTTAGCAAGCTAACTATAGAAGAAAATATAGAACAAAAGCAGTTAACCCTAAAGGCTCCATCAGATTTTTATAGCAGCTATATTCAGCAAAATTATGGACAGATAATAGAGCAGTATTGTCAAGCTGAGAATTATCAACTAGTGGGGTTATCTTAATGAAAAAAAGAGACCTTAAACATCTTGCTAGGAGTATTGCATTTATAATTAGCATTCTTTGTTGGATTGGTACTAGTAGCTATTCATTTGCTGTCGATGTTAATCCGGAAGTGGCCAATATTGGATATTGGTACGGTGATGAGGATATTAGGAATGTGCTCACTAACCGCCTTGGTAGCCGGGCATATATTGCTCCGGCGGCACCACATGCTCCAGACCTAATTATTGAGGCAAGAGCTAATAAGCCAACTTTAATTCCGGTGAGCTTAAATAATAATCATTGGACAGCTCTAGCAATACACACAAAGACAAATGGTGATATCGTAGTGTTTTTCAATGACTCGCTAGGTGGTGGTGGTCTTGGAGGTACTAACACAGAGAGCGGCCAATATATTGCCGCAATTAAACAGATTGTGCCCAATGCAGAAATCATAGATCTGCAAGTACATCAACAAAATGATGGTTCTTCATTCGGAGCATTAGCGGGACTTGACCCATCAAGTCTAACTTCAGAGAATGCAAAACAACTACTCGCAACCATTAAGGACGCAAAAGCCATTCGTTTATCACATCTAAATGCTCCAGAAATTTTAAGTAACTTAAGTGAGAAGATAGTTAACTAAGGAAGAGCAAAACAAGAAGTAGAAAGTGGTTTATCTATGGCTACAAAAGCAAATATTGAGGTAATTAATTGAGTTTTGTTAAAAATTTAATTTAGGAAAAGCGCTTATAAAAATTGGAAGAAATTATGACAAATATTGTAGAGCGATACAAAGTAATAGAATGGAAACAATCATCGTTATTGAAGCATATCACTGAGATAATAAGAAACGCACAATTTAGTATACATAGAATTGAACTTAATAATGAGGAGTGTGTCTACATAGTTCCTGAAGCTTTTTATAAGGCGGCAATAGTTGCGCTTACAAAGGAGCAGGACAAATGATAAATAAATTACCAAAACAAATAATAATAAAGATTAGTACTGCTGTGGTTCTAACTATGTTTAGTACTATCTCCATAGCTATACCCAACCCTGCTAATTTAATCCAAAGTGGTTATTGGTATCATGATGAGGACATCAGAGCGGTGATTAAAAGCAGAGTGGGAGATAGTGCTTATATTGCTCCTGCCTTGCCCTTTGAAAGCACGGAATTAGTGCGTGATATTGTACGTAGCTCAGTAGCAGAGTCTAAAACTTTGGGTAGCGCGCTGATACCGATTAATTTTGGCAATAGCCACTGGGCGGCACTAACAATTAAAGCTGGTAGTGATGGTCATATTAAAGTCATATACAACGATTCCTTTGGTAGTCCTATTGCATCAACAAGTAATGGTGCGTTAGTGGCTCAAATCTTAAAGGAAATTGACCCAACTATCCAGCTGATTGATCTACAAGTTCGCCAGCAAAGTGACGGTAGTAGCTGTGGTGCATTTACGGCAGAAAATCTGATTACTATTGGCACACTTGATATTAGCAATATGAGTGTGAACGAAATACGTAATGTTTTGCGGCAAATTAATGATGCTACTGCTATTCGAGCATTACATTTTCGCAGGCTTTTGGGATCGACATCGGTTGTTGATGTGATTGCCTTAAAGCCCCAAGCTGAAATGACTATTGCGCAAATAGATTCTCATAATAAGCATTTAGTAGCCGGGCTTAATAATATGAGCTTCTTCACCTACGATAGATTGAACCATCTAAACAGAATGTCAGTTAGTGGTTTTGCATCAGGAGACGAATCTTTAAATCATGGTGTATGGGTTAAGGGCTTTTTGGGTAAGCAAACTGATAAACAAAAGTCAGTTGGTACTAATATGGATAGCAAGGCAGATTTACGCGGGGTTATCATTGGTGCTGATACTAAACTTGATGAAGATAGTACTATTGGTATTGCGCTGAGTCATAGCGATTCTAAAGGGAAAAACTCAATTGCAAGTACAGCAATTAATACGACTAATATCAGCAATAATATTTTTAGTTTTTATGGCAGTAATGTTCTGAGCGATGATCTAATCATTAGCGGCAATATTGCCTATGGTATGGCACAAATTAAGATCGATTCTGTTGCTACTAATGCCAGTAGTACTAAGAGAAAAGCCACTCTCTTAGGCGGGGCATTAGTTGCCAACTATAATTTATATTCAAGTGAATATTTAATGATTAGCCCAAGAATTGGCGGGTCATATAACCAGCTAGATTTGAAATCATATCATGATGGTTCAATTAAAATCAATAAAAGCAAGCAGCAGGAATTTAATGTAATGACTGGTGTTGTTACTACTGGTTTCTTGGAATTAAGCGGCATGACACTAATGCCAGAAATCAGCGTTGACTATAGTCATGGTATATGGCGAAAAGGCAATAAACAGACAATCTCCAATCAACTTAATCAAATAATCATTAGCCAAAAAACCAACTACTCACAAGGAGTATTAGGCTTTGGAACGGGTTTAACTATTGCATCTAACATGTTTGAAGTTGGTGGAGGATATGAGCGCAATTGGCAAGGTAAGAGTAGAGGGCATATGGGTTATGCCAAAGTCAGGGTGAATTTCTAATTTAAACAATAACAACAAAAGAGGAAAACAAAATGAGTAACTTAACGAACAAAAAACTAACTACAACAAATGAATCAAACTTAAAAACAAACCTTGCTGCGGCTTGCTATTTAACGGCAATTTGTACAATTTGCTTTACCACGCCTGCGCACGCAGATTGGTTTAAGGTGGGCGATATCAAAGCCAATTTAATTACGCCTGTCTATACACTTATTAGTGAAAATCTTGGGTTTGTAGCATTCGCTGTGGGAGGAGCGGCAACTTTCTTAGCTAGAGGGCAGGATATGTGGCAAAAAGCTACCGCATTTGGTGTAGGAAGCCTTGGCACGGCAGGGTCGGTTAAATTGGCGGAAACCGTTTTACATTTAGGTTAGAAATATGCAAGCACGTTTTTGGCAGCCACTTAAGGGTATTGTGAAGATTTATGGCATGGCAAGACTTGGCGTTGTGCTAGGAGCTGTGGGTTGTCTTATTACTATGCTGTTTTTTGGCGTTATGTGGAGCATTGGCGTAGCAATTCCTGGATATTTTATTGGTGATTATCTGGCGAAAGCTTTACATAACGGCAAGGCGCAAAGGCTTGTTCGTTGGTATTTTCCCGTTTTGAGCAAAAGCCAAGCTCCTAATACTGCAATTAAATTATTTTTTTAAGATTTTTAAGATAAAAAAATGAAAGAAAACGTACAGATACAAATACAGAATGTAGCAATTATCCGCCAACGCAATTTCTTTGCTGGGTGCATGGCTCTGTCGCTCGGGTGCTGCTTCCTTTTAAGCGGAAAACTAGCGGCAACAAGCGACAGGATTTATATGGTACCTGGGATTAGCAAAGAAATGACGATAGATGGAGACAATGTATCACAAAGCTATCTTGAGGAAACCGCTTTGCTATTTACCTCGGCCTTACTTGATCTAACGCCGACTACTATTGAGGCTAAAAAGGATATAATCTTTAAATATGCCTCAAAACGCTCACCACAGAGTTTAAAGTCACTACAGGAGTATTTTGCCGATGCGAGTAACAATCTCAAGAAATTTCAATTATCAACTTTTTTTGCTCCTAAGAAGTTATATGTCGATAGTAAGAAATTAGAAGTTATAGCAGAAGGCTCACTATCTAGTACTTTTGGCAAAAGAGGTTTTGAAGAAAGGGATGTAAAGTACAAGCTAAGTTTTGATTATGTAGCCGGGCATTTACAATTAAAAGAGTTTGTTGAATTAAAGAAAATTTCAGAAACGAAAGAGAACCAAGAGAAGGATGGAGCAAATGAATAAGTATTTAACAAGCTCAGTAGCAATAACTTTACTTTGTAGTGCAAGCTTTGCATTGGCACAAAAGTATCAAGCAGTTCCTGACGGTCGCTTGACGGCTAAAGTTTCAAAATCAGGGTTAAACAGAATATCTAATTGGCCTTATCAAATAGTGCAAGTCACCGGTGATGATAGTACCTTTCGCCTTAAATCGGACGAAGACGGCAAAAATATATATTTAATGCCGCTCAGGCCGGTGGGGGACAAGATTGAAATCAGTATAAAAAACAATGCAGGCTTTGTTCAAGATTTGGAATTAGAAGTGGCCGCGATTAAAGGACAATCTATTGCCATAGATAGTAACAAAATACATAACGTTAGTAAAACGTTACAGCAGCAAATTTTAAGTCAAATGTTACAAGCAATGCGTTCTAGTAAAGGTGGTAAATTCTACGTTCAAAATACCAAGAAAGGACTAGATAGCATAGATAATTTAGCTGTTGTTCAAACTAAGCTCTACAAATGGCAAGACTTGGTGGGTGGGGTATTTGTGGTTACTAATAATACTAAACTTGAACAAAGCATTAATGTAGCACAGTTCATCAAACGATTTGATCATGTTTTAACATCATTTGTGACTAGCGAGAGCTTGGCGCCAAAACAAAGCAGCCATATTTTTGTTATTCAAAAAACTAAGGAGTAGAAAGCATGGTAGATTTCGAGAAAAAGCTTAATACACTTGTGGCCAAAATAAAAAATTATTTTATTGGTACAGAAAAAATAGAAAGCAAGTTTGCTCTTCAAAAGAAGCAGCGTTTAAATTTCATTCTGCTAATTGCCGGAGGATTTATCAGTTTTTTTATTTTGTTATTATTTTTAGCAACAGGCGAAGAGGAGAAAACTACTGATGAAGCAGTAAAAGAAGTATCTAAAGAGCATAAAATCATTGAACTCGGATCAGATGCTACCAAGGGAGCAGTTAAATGGCAAAACTTTTTAGAAGAATCAATTGAGGAAGAAGGGAATAAGCGGCAAACACAAATTGATATATTAAAGCAAACTATTGCCACTAGCGCAGAAACTACTAAGGAAGAATCAAGCAAGGAATTCGAAGAAATCAAATCACGCCTTGCATATGCGCTAGGTGAGATAGATCGTATCAAGGCTGATAACCAAAATATTCAAAGTGATATAGCTTCCCTTGGCACGGATGAGAGCATAACGCAAAAACCGGCTGAACTTGGTATTACTTCAGTTGTCGAATCAATTGTTACAAAAGCACCGGTATCTTCATTCAACCATATACCTGCAACTAGCTATGTTAGTGGTCATTTACTGGGTGGCATTTCGGTATCTACTTCGGTTAATTCAGCTTCTGAGCCGATACCTGTTGTTATTAAGTTAACGGGAAGAGGAAATTTGCCAAAGGATTTTGCCGTGGATATGAAGCAATGTCGCCTGCTCGGATCATGTTACGGTGACATTTCAAGTGAAAGAGCAATTATCAGGGCGGAAGAATTGGTATGTGAGGATAAAGAAGCGGAGCTGATTATAAGTACTAAAGTAGCGGGGGTTATTTATGGTGATGATGGTGCTAACGGCATTCGCGGGACAGTGGTTTCAATGTCAGAAAAACATTTAAAAAATGCTTTTGTTGGTGGAGTACTTAGTGGCTTTTCAAATACGGCTAAGGGGCAAGGCGGTCTTAATATTACCTCACTCGGCGCAGTTAGTACCAAAAAACGAGGTGCAAGAGATATGGCCGAAGATGGATTAATGGGTGGAACTAGTAGTGCTGCTGAGAAGTTGGCAGATTATCACATTAAGCTTGCCGAGAACATATCACCGGTAATTCTAATTCCTGGCGGCACAAAGGTAGATGTGGTTTTCACGAAAAGCGTAGAGATAGGTTCTTTTGATGTAGAAGATGCCATTAATTCAGCGAGGACAACTAATCATGCAAAATAAGAAAAATCCAAAGATATTGCTTGCAATACTATTTGCCTTAATGGGGTTACCGGGCTGTTCTACATATCCTAACAAGTTTAAGTGCGGTGATGCAAAGGGCCTGGGATGTACGATGCTTCGTGATGTAGATACCCAAATAGATAGTGGCCAAATAGAAGAAGCTTACAAAAAGAACAATAAATGTCGTGGCAGAAGCTGCTTCACCAAAACGCCAAACTCAGAGCAAAGTTTATTGAAACCAGCTCTAAGGAATAAAGCCCCAATTTACGATAGTGGATATGATTCTGAAGGAACGTCTGACATTATTGATCAAGAAAATAATTTATATTTTTAGAGCTAGCTAATATGAAAAACTTATATGAAGATTTTGCCAATAAAGCCGCTCAGGTCATAGGTTTTGAATCTACTGATATAGAGACAGGAGATAGAGTCCTAAAAAACTTATTTGAGAATAGTTTCTTTGGCGGAGAGCCATTGCGTAATTATCTTAATTATCGTTATTTTGAACCAAAATCAGAAAACTTCTTAATGACTAATGGAGCAGCGGGTTTTTTACTGGAGATCTGTCCCTTGGTAGGAGTTGATGATGGCGTCGTTAAATCACTTAATTTATTTTTTGCCAATGAATTACCAAAGGATGGCTTTCTCCAATTCTTCCTAATGGCAAGTTCTGATATCGATGACTTTTTAAACTTTTGGCAAGCGGGCAGAACCAATAGTCACCCGATTTTAAACCGGATTAACAAGACACGGGTAGAGTATTTTAAAAAGCAAGCTGCAGGATTCCGCACAAGCGGTAAGAAATTACCTAGGAACTTTAAAATATTTGTTTCTTATAGCAAAATTTGTAAACACCACACAGAAAATGAGCTTAGTGAATTGAAACAATTTCGGGCTAGACTGACTGATAAGCTAGCTAGTTTGCACTTGCAACCAAATATTTGTAATCCGGCTAAACTAGTAAGGTTTGCTCGCGAATTCTTTGAATTAGCTCCTGATAGATCGGCTAATTATCAAGTAGCTAATAAACTTGATACGATTAATGACCAATGTTTGCAAGCCGGTAATTATTATCAGCACCAGAAGAAAGCTTTCCTTAACATGGAAAAGAACATAGCTCATAGAGCCTATAATTTTGCTAAAACGCCTGATTTCTGGAGTTTAGCCCAAAATATAGAATTACTTGGAAATGCAGAAGGTCAGCCTATACCCGCTAGATTTTGTTTGAGCTTAATTGTGGCAAATGACAGTAAGACCGATAAAACACTAATTGCTCGAGGTAAAAAGGTAATAGATTCAGCAGAAAGACCCTACTCACGTCATGATAAAGCTTTACAAGAAGAGGCTGTGCAGTGGCGTGATATTATCCATACGCTAGTAGCTAAAGGAGAAACTGCGCTTAGTGATAGTTTTTGTTTATTCGTATCAGCCGGGCAAGAAGATATTGATAGAGCAGAATCAGATATCATGACTACTTTAAGCAATCAGTCTTGGCAAATTAGTCCGGTAGATTATTATCATCTTGAAGCGATGCTTGGTCATATGCCGATGCACGGCGCTAATTTTTGGCCTGAATTAAAGAAACATAAATTAGTTCAAGTATCACTCTCGTCCGAAGTAGTAGCTAAATTGCCGATACACGGAGAATGGTACGGCGTGCCGTTATCGGGAGTACCTTTTATTGGCAAAAGAGGTCAGATATTCTGCTGGAATCCCTATTATCGTTTGGCTGTTGGTAATTTTAATATTAATGTTATCGGACCATCTGGCGTGGGTAAATCTGTTTTTTTGCAAGAATTAGCTAATTGCATGTTATCACAAAATACGCGTGTATTTATTTTGGATATCGGCAAAAGCTATGCAGAACTTGCCAAGCTTTTGGGTGGAGAAATAATTGAATTCGGGGCTTTATCTAGTTTTACTATTAATCCTTTTGCCGGTCTTAGAAAAGGCATAGATGATATTGACTTTAACCAGCTAGTTATTTGTGCCAAGGAGTTGCTAGCCATTATGTGTGGAGCTATAGGTGAGTTTGAAACAGCTACCCTTGAATCAGCTATAAAAGAAGCCGTTGTTGCTAGTGACTTTAATCTTGATTTAGAAAAGTTTGTAAAATTTCTTGAAAAACAAGGCTCAGAGACCTTAAAGCGTTTTGCCACAAGTTTGTTTTCCTATACACCAAATGGTGTTTACGGTAAGTATTTTTCTGGAGAAAAGCCGGCCAACTTTAAGCAAGAAATCACGATCTTTGAATTTGAACATGTAAAGGATCAACCTAAATTAATTTCTATTCTTCTTCAATCACTGCTTATGCAGTTAACAAGTCAATTTTTAACGGGAGATAGATCACAGAAATTTATGGTTATTGTTGATGAAGCGTGGATGTTGCTTGAACATACTGCTGCGTTTTTTGCTGCAAGCGTTCGAAATTTCAGAAGATACGGTGGCAGTTTAGTTATTTGTACACAATGTTTTGCTGATTTACAAACAGCAGGGACTAATCAGGAGAATAATAACCATAGAAAAGCAATCTTTGAAAATAGTGCTTGGAAAGTTATTTTGCCCCCAAATTCTTTTACTGATTTTGAAGCTCATTCCGAGTTTAAACATAAAGTACCGTTATTGAAATCTTTGTCATTTGAGAGGGGAGAATACTCAGAAATGTTATTGTCATCTTCAGGTATTGATGTTGTTGGACGTTTAATGCTCAATCCTCTTAGCAGTACGATTTTCTCAACGGAGGCGACAGATTTTAGTTTCCTTCAAGCTCAGGAGAAGCAAGGAGTGCCAATCGAAGAGGCAATCGAAAACCTAATGAAAGCCAAAGCAAGGAAGTAGAGGGAATAATATGACAGATATGGCTAAACCAAACAAACTAACCAAGCTAACTTTGGGGGCAATGCTTGTGACTAGCTTTGTATTAGGTGTTGTTTTGCAACGTTATTTCTTGCAGCAAGAAATCACTATTAGTTATATCTCACAAAGTGAATTGATGGAATTGGAGAAAGTAAGATTACAGGCTCAAGATTTGCCTAATAGGCATCTATTTCTAGGACAACCAGAAAAAGCAATTAGACTAATAGAAGAGCTTCTAGCCAAGAGGACAAATAACCACAATATTGTTTTAATATCTGAAAAAACTATATATGGCAAGGGGCTTAAGTCTATATCACAAGAAATACATACTGAAATCTTAAATAGCTTAAAAGTGAGTAAGAATAATGAATAGCACAAAAAATGGTAAATCAACTATTTCATATTTATGTTTTTGGGGAATATTGCTGTTTGGGATAGGGATAATATATTGTATCAAGCAACAATATACTGCTCCTTTGATATCTTTGGGTATTGCATTATCGGACACTGAATTAAATATAAGTTTTTTTAAGGTATGGATAGCAGCGGGGGTTGCTGCAATATTTATAGAAATGCTATTTGATTTGTATTTTTGCACATTATTTCAGCGTTTAACAGTTTCAATATGCGTTTCTATCCTAGCTATATTCATAATATCAATTGATTATACAAAATTTGGTATAAGCACAGCACATTCTGTACTAATTACCCTTGCAGCCTGCACTTGGTTTATAGCAAAATTATTCACCTTACCTAAGAGGTTAGGTAGTTTTTACGACTTAACAGAATTAAAACAAGAAAATAAAATCGCCAAACTCACCGAATATTTTTTAGAGCTAAAAGCACAAGTATTAGGCGTTATACTTGCACTAATTTTAGCAAGTTTTAGTACTTTAATACTATCATCGTCTCTACATAAGATTGATAACATTGGGTTAATGTTATTGTGGTGGACTTCTTTTTGGATTTGGTTCGTTTTCTTTAAATTTGTAATCTTCAATGAGACAAAATATAGATACGTACCAAGGCAAAAAATGCTATATAGCGGTAATTATCAAGAGCTGGTAATTAGGTTATTTGAGGCAGGATTTATTCTAGATAAGAAAATAGATAATTACTACCAATTCCAAGCAAATATTTTTCTCACTTGTTGTCATACCCTCCTGGTAGAGAAAAGGCAAGGACAGTATTTCATTTTCGGGGAAGAAGAAATTATTAAAGCTTTATCAGATGATATTGGTGCAACGTGTTTAAAAATAGACCCAGTATGTGAACATGCCGAGATTAAAGAGAATAATGACGCGACTAAAATGAAGATCGGGTCTGTTAAAAGCTAGTTTTCCAAAAAGTAATATGAAATTAATTACAAGCCAGAATATGAAGAAAGCTGAAGTAATAAAAGGAGAAAATTGTTTGATAATGTTAATCCCGTCAAGATTAAGAGGCTCTGCGGCTAAAGCTGAACTAATGATATAAAATAACAAGATAAGGACTAGAGAGAAGTATTTAAACATGATGCTAAATAATCGATTAATAATTTTGAATACGGTAATTCTAGCGACGTTATCAGCTAATGCCAAGGATTTTGGTACAAAGGGTCATACACATGCGATAAAGGAGCAGCCATTTTTGCAGATGCTACATGAGAGGTTACAAGGAGTTGATATGGAAAAAGAAAAAGAAAAAATGGAGCAAGTAGCTAAAGAGAAAATTCAGAATCCGCCTGCAATAGAAGATGTCAAACCAGCTGTTAAAAATCATACGTTCTATTATGACCCAACTTATGTTTTGGATGAGGATGCATTATTACCGTGTGGCAAAGTATTACATAAGGCAGGAACAACTGTAAACCCTCTAGAGCACATGGATTTAAACAGACGCTTATTTTTTGTCGATAGCAGAGAAAAAGATCAAGTGAATTGGTTAAAAGCCGAGCTTAATAATCCACTCCCTGAGCAAAAAGAGCCAGTTGAGGACAGGATCATATTAGTAGGCGGCAGGCCGATAGAACTAGAGAAAGAGTTAGGAGTAAGTGTATATTTTGATCAGCAAGGATCGCTGACGAGTAAGTTCGGTATTCAACATAGCCCAGCAATAGCTGTCCAAGAAGGACTAAAAATACGTATTGATGAGATTAATTTAGCAACCGAACAATAAGGAAAAATTAAATGGCAAAGAATAAATGATATGTTATAATGGTCTAGCCAATCTAGACATATAGGAGGTTATAATGCACAAATGGCAATTACATGAAGCAAAGAATAAACTTAGCAGTTTAATTGATATAGTAATACATGGTAAAGCCCAATGCATTACAAGACGTGGAGAAGATGCGGTAGTAGTTATTAGTATGGAAGAGTACAAAAAGTTGAAAAAACAAAAGCCTAGCTTAAAGGATTTTCTATCTCAAGGAATAAAGCTTGATGATTTAACAATAGAAAGAGCTCACGGTAAAGTGAGAGGTGTTGATTTATGAGATATCTTTTAGATACGAATATAATTTCAGAGCTACGCCGCAAGCAACCTGATAGCAAAGTACTAGAGTGGTTTAGGGAAATACATGCAAGTAGTTTGTATTTAAGCTGTATAAGCATAGGAGAGCTTAGGAGCGGGGCTTTAAAAAAAGCAAAGACAGATATAGCTTCTGGCAAGTTATTGATTAAATGGATTGATAGTTTGGTTAGTGATTATGAGGAGCAAATATTAGATATAAATCTAGAAACATGTGAAGTATGGGCACAAATGCTAAATATTGATGCAACTAATGCGATTGATAGTTTGTTAGCAGCTCAGAGCGTTCAGTCAAATATGATTTTAGTGACGAGAAATGTTAAGCATTTTCAAATGTTCAATATTAAATTATATAACCCTTTTACAGAAGGATAAAGAATGAAACAAAACCAGCGTCAGCTGGTATTTGGAGCAGAATCTTGGCGGAGACACTCCATATACCAGCCCCTTCCTCTGCAAAATATAATTAAGCAGATTGTCATGCTGGTTATAGCAATAATTTTGCCTATATCAGCGAATGCTAGCGTAACTTGCAAGGGTCGTTTTGTCAACCCAATCAGTGACATATGCTGGTCATGTTTGTTACCTATTTCAATTGGTGACTTGAAGTTTGGTGGTGGTATGTCGCCTGCCAAAAGAGATACCAAGAATCCAAGTTCACCTCTATGTGCGTGCAGTAAAGGGCATCAACCTATTCCTATTCCCGGTATTTCTTTGGGTTTTTGGGAGCCCGCTAGAATGGTTGACGTTACTCGAACTCCTTATTGTATGGTTGGTCTTGGCGGTTTGCAATTAGGACCAAACGACATAAGAAAAACTGGTACTTATAATAGATCATATGGCGATAGAGTAGCGCATAATAGTTTTTACCATTTGCATTATTATATCTATCCACTGATTTATTGGCTTGAATTAATCACTGATCTTATTTGTTTAGAGCAAACTACGTTTGACGTTGCTTATTTATCTGAGCTTGATCCCACTTGGAATGATGAGAAGCTACAGACCTTGCTTAATCCCGAAGTATTTTTATTTGCCAACCCGATAGCACAAGCGGCATGTGTTATTGACTGCGGTGCGGCTACAGTCGATATGGCTAGTGATAATTTATTTTGGTGTAGTGGTTGCTGGGGCAATATGTATCCATGGGGTGGAGCTAATGCCGACCATGTTGGTGGGGTACAGAATAGTTCCTTACTGACCACTAGAATTCTGGCCAAGATGCACCGCATTGGTCTTGCTCAAAGTACCAGTACAACGGATGCGAGTATTAATGGCAAAATCTGCGGTAAGCAGACGGCTCTTAAAATCAAGAAATCACAATACAAATTGCAGATGGTTTATCCAAAATCAACTTCTGGTCCAATTAGTTGTTGGCCGCTTGGTATGTCAGATATGGCATATTCTGCATTTAAGGAATATCCATACGATGGTCAAGATTGGAGTTATGTAATATGGAGGAAACGAAATTGTTGCGCATTTTAGGATTAATAATATTTGCTGGCATTAGTGTTTTGCTTAGTAGTGTATTTAGCAATATTACGCTGGCAGAAGAGTCTGACTTAGAGTGGGCTAGAGGGATTGCCGAGCGTGATAGCGAGATGGTGATGGATAACTTTAAGGAAATAATCAATCAACCAGGTTTTGACCCGAAATTGAGAGAAGAAGCATTCAAACCTAGACCTGCTTTGCAAATATTTGTCTCAAGTTCAATGCCAAAGCAGTTACTTAAAAATTATGCCCTCGAAGCTAAGCGTTATGGCGGTGTGCTGGTGTTTATCGGCTTGCCCGGTGGCAGCATCCATAAGCTAACGGATTTAATAATGGAGATTTCTAGCGAAGATATCGCGGCGATGCAAATTGATGATGAAGCATTTACAGCTTTTGAGGTCACAAGCGTGCCTGCAATAGTACTGGCAAGTTCGGCTTCTATTTTTGAGGGGAAAACCGCTTCAAAAAAGCACGATAAAGTAACGGGATCGATTACCATCAAGGCGGCTCTTGAGCTTTTTGCTAAGAATGGCGAGATGGCAAGTGATGCTAGAGGTTTACTCAAATGAGGATGGTCATAGTGTTATTAATTCTTTGCCTGGCTAATGTGAATATCTCTGCCCATGTTCAGACTAACATCAATGAAGTTACTGATCTATTTGAGCGCAATATCGAGGATAAGGAAGGCTTATTTAAAGAAATGAAATCGCAGAACGAGAATGCCGTTAGTGTCATTGGATCAAAACAAGCTGAGGGGATAACACCGGGTATGGAGGGGGTAGAAGCTCAAGTTAGCGAATTAAACTCTATTAAAGAAACTGATTTAGATAATAGTGGCAGAAGTAAAAGGGCGTCAGAGGAACTGAAGTTTTATGACGAGAACGAATTAGAGCCGGATTATACCAAGCCTGGCAACCGACTACATAAACTAGATGCCGATGATATTGCCGAGGCGTCAAGTGTGCTAATGGGCGATTTAATGAAAAAGCTCAAGGAACTTAATATTGACTGCAAAACAGTAAAAGGACCGGTGATTAAAGAGCCGACTTACTATATTGACATTAAGAGAGAGGAGCAAAGGAACACTGACTATGATCAATTTTTCTGTGAAGAGCCAAGGAATAAATATAACTGCAATGATTCGGTGTCTCTAACCTGCACTAGAAAGGGCATAGGATTTGGCGAGTGGGAGGCAAGAACGATTAAGTTCTCAGGGTGCATGCTACACAATGAGAAAATGAATTGGGGCTGGGCAGTAAAATGGAAAAACAAACGCTGGGGATGGCATATTACGCCCTACCATCCAAGAGGCTTTGGTGATTATCAGGTAGACTCTATTTGGCGCAATAATCCAGGGGCGATAATAGCAGATGCTAGAGCCTACATAGCAGCTAAGCTTGGCGTCTCAATTGAGCAGATTGGCGGTCATGTTGGTTTTCCTGGAAGTGGAAGAGGTATCGGTAACATTAATGGAGGCTTTCCTCGGTGGCGTGTAGTGTGGGATGAGTATGAGTTTAGTTACCATTTTCGCGAGGCCTTCGATACATGTGAGGAGTGGAAAGAAGATTGGACAGAGAGGTGTGTATTACAATGAGAGAATCTCTGTAATCTAACATATTGCTTATATTTGCAGCCATGATAATGGTTTTGCTCGAGCTTTTGATTTCCTTAGAAGCAATGGCGGGAAGTCGTTTTAGCTCAAGTTATACATGTTCTGATACCGGTAAATATTGCGTCAGTAGCGGTACTAAAACAGTAGAGGGTTTTTCTGTCCACCGCGATTGCTGGGAATGGGCTTATAGTAAACGTTGTGATTATCCAAGTAAGAATGATTGTGCTCAGCATGCACGTTGCTACTCTTTGGGGCAACGCGATTGCTTAATGCGTGATAGTTTAGGTAACTGCATTAACATTAAAAAGGAATTCTCCTGCAAACGCTGGACTCCTACTCACATAGAATCTGAAACAGTTAGATACGGCACAGAAGATAAAGAGGGTCAAGAGGGATTAGTCTGCAAAGGTATACCATGTTTAGACGGCAATTGCATTGATAAAAGTTATGATATGGATGCGGATATGGTTTCTTCTGTATCTCAGCTTGGTGCTCTATCACAAGGTAAGAATACAGAAGCTGGTTTTAAAATCTTTGAGGGAGTAGGTCGTAGGTGTGCAAAAAAAGGTATGGATTATAGCAATTGTTGCCAAGTGTTTCCAAAAGGCTGGGGCAAAAAGCTTGGGTCTAAATGCACTAGGGATGAAGAGGTATTATCCCAGCAACGTCAAAAAAACTTATGCGTTCCTGCTGGTTCAGAAGACATTAAATCCGCTGGAATTAAAATAGGCAAAAAGAATCACCATTGCTGCTGGGGCAATTTACTTGAAAAAACTATTCAGGTACAAGCTAGAAAGCAGCTAGGTATAACCTTTACCAATGGAAATAAGCCTAATTGCCGTGGCTTAACGTTAGAAGAGCTTGGGCGGGTTGATTTTTCTAAAATGGATTTCTCTGAAGTTGCTGCGGATATATTCAAAAAAATGGCTCTACCCGATATTGGTGATATAGAAAGCCGTGTTAAAGACTCATTCAAAAGCATTACTAAATTTGACGATGAGACACCTGCGCATCCAAAGAATAGAGCTGCCGGAGTAAATCAGAATTTAATGGGCCCAACTCCAGAAGAAAAGCTTCTAGCTGCAGAGAAGGCAGAAAACGAAAGATTAGCAAAGCTAAAGCGAGAGCGTTTAGCCCAATTAGAAAGAGAGAGATTAGAACAAGCACGTTTGGCGCAATTAGAAAGAGAGCGTTTAGAGCAGGAGAGACTTGCAGCAATAGAGCGTGAAAGGCTAGCTGCTCTAGAAATGGAAAGAGTTAGGGTAGTCGCAGGTCGTGAGCTATTAGCTAAAAAGAGAATAGAGTTAATTGCGGCAGAAAAAGAATATCAGAGAAGAATCGAATATTGGAATCGCGAGGGTAACTATCTATACAAATATCAAGGTTGTGGTGCAGAATGGACTAAAGTAGAAAAACAAAGCTATGTGGTAAGGGATTTGAAGTATGAAGTCCAGGTTCTAGAAAACACATGGGGTAAGTGAAATAATATGAAAAGCAAAATATTAATTACCTTATTTATCTTCTTCCAGTTTATAGCAGCGAATGCTCGCGCTAGAGAAGGTTTCTTTGAGCAGTCAAATCAATATAAGGGCTTTTACTGGTTTGAAAGAGAGCAAACGCCAAGTCAAAACAATACGCAAGAGTATCAGATGCCTACTGCTGAGGAAGCAGCAGCTTCAATTGAGGCCAGAAAAAAGACACTTGATGAGGCAAGAAATCAAATGGTAGCAGTCGGGTTTGATCAAGATGCACCGTTATCAGCAAAGCGGCAAGCGGTCATTAATTACAAGAAGCTTGAAATGGGTATGTGGGATGGAGCGCTTAGTTTAGTTGATGCATCGGATATGGCTAATTTTACTAATCCGGAAATAGCAGATAATCAAACTCAGCCTACGAATGTTTTTGGCGTAAAGCTGCAAAGGCAGATTGAGGCAGAGCAAAATATTGTTTCAATTATGGAGTTTGCCAAGGAGTTTGACTTGCTTCTATTTGCTGATGAGTCATGCCGCTATTGCCGGGAATTTGCTCCTGTACTTAAGAGGTTTGTTGAGCAGCATCACTTCCAACTTGATGTAGCAAGTTTAGATAGTAAGGCTGGCGACATTGCTAAATCACTAGGCATTACAAGTATCCCAACATTAGTGGCAATCAAGAAGGATGGTTCACTGCTTTTTGAAGTATCAAGAGGCGTGGTGAGTATGTCGCAGCTTGAGGCAAATATTCTGCTTGCTAGTAAATACTCAGAAGAATTGACGGTAGTAAATAAACAAGGCAAGCGCGCTACCCAACAAATATCAAGAGGTCATCGTGGTTAATATAAACATCTGCGTAAGCTATTTTATTCTAATAGTAACACTATTAGGGGTTAACTTCACTGCTAATGCAGGTGGGTTAGATGGCTTTTTGAAATTTGCCCAGCAAGGTGGCTCTATGACTAGCATAAATGCTGGAGGTGTTATTGAAGACCAGCGTTCAGGTTTTCTAACAGGTGGTTCAATTATCAGTCGTGGTCCAAGGCCTATGGAATTGCAACCAGTTGGTATACAGTTACCAAGTGCCTCTTTGGACGGTTGCACAGGATCATATGATGTAAGGTGGGGTGGTTTTAGCTATATTAAAGGCCGGGAATTTGCAGAATATTTTAAGGCAGTTGCCGCAAGTGCCGGCGCGTATGTAGCCAAGATGGCAATTAAAACAGCTTGTCCACAATGCGAGGATATTATGTCCTATTTAGAGAGTGTAGCGCGTGATATTAACGGCATGACCTTTGGGCAGTGTGAGCAGGGAAAGGCAATTGCTGAGGGTTTGATGAGTAAATTCAATGCCGCATCAAATCAGAAATGTATGGCAAAGTCTTCTTTAGTCAAGGGAGGTAGCGACTTGTTTGAAACTACACAAAAATGCCAGGATAACCCAGATCGTTATGGCGAAGCTGGAGATGAGGCAGAATTAAAGTCAATGCTACCTGATAATTATAATTTAGTATGGAAGGCCTTATCCCATGGAGACGGAGCAGCTCCAACGGGAATGAAAGAGTTAATGATGTCTATTTCCGGTAGCATTATTGGTCAAAAGCAAGACGGTATTGCTACGATCAAGGCTTTGCCGTCATTAATCGAAAAAACAGATTTAATTGAGCAATATATTGGCAAGCCTGGAGTCGGTAGCAGCACGGTAAGAATATATGCCTGCGATGAAAAGAGCAAATGTTTAAAGCCTGTGGCTCATGATCAGGTATTAGAGAGTAGAAGCGATACTCTTTATGGCAAGGTAGAAGCAACTCTTGGCAGCATTATTGATAAAATCCACGAAAACAAAGGAGCATTATCTGACGAAGAGCAGGCATTAATTGAATATTCTCAAATTCCTATAATCAGCCTTTTTGAGATTGATCTGGCTCTTAGAAACAAAGAAAGCGTTGTTAATCTAGCGGGTGATGCTGAGTTTATCGAGGTTGTTTGTTATGACATGGTGACTAGCTTCATGCGTAAAATGTTATTGGAAGCAAAAAACGCTGTTGATGAACTGCAAACCGCTCAATTAGATAATATACCGATTGAACGTTTTAATAAGAATCTCGAAGCAGTGCAACTGCTCCTTAGAGATAAAAAATACGAAGCTATGAAGAAGCTCCAAATGATTATTGCTGTTAAAGAGCGATTAACTCAGCAACAGAAAGTATTCCAGCTGGGTTTTAGTAGATTCGTCGATAGTAGATAAGATAATAAGAACAACAAAAAGAAGGCAAGAATAATGGGTATAAAGTTTGCAATACACACATACGGTCATTTTGATGCCATGTTTTATGTTTTAAACGGCATTAAGATGATTATGAATAGTGACTTTACAGATAGCATGATTAAGCTAATGGCGATGATAGCGACGTCTTATTATGCGTTACTTGGAATGTCTTCTGCAAATGAAGGGAGGATAGGCACTTATTTTTTAAAAACAGCTGGTATGATTATGGTTATTACAGCTTTGCTAATGCCAAAGGCTGACATGTTGGTAGTTGATCGGGTTAGTGGCAAGAAAGAAATAGTCACTGGTCTGCCATATGCATTTGTGTTGCCTGTTGGTATTTTGGAGGCTTTTGGCGCGGGTATTACTTCTTTATTTGAGCAGGCCTTTGCTCCAGTGGGTTCTGCTCCTTATAAAGATTATGGCATGATCTTTGGTCAAAGAATAGTTCAGGAAGCAAAAAACTGGCGCATTAGCAATCCTGAATTTATCCGTAACATGGATATCTTTCTTGAGAGATGCGGAGTACTTGAGGCGCAAATAGGTTATAGATTCACGCCTGAGGATGTAATGAATGAAACCGATTTGTTTAAGTTATTTACTGACAATGCTGGTACTTTTCGCAAGGTAGATTTTCGTATCAATAAAAAACGTGCCAGTCTAACGTGCAAAGAGGCAGGAGCGGCATTAAAAAAGTATATGAAGCAAGAAATGGGCTTCTTAAGTTTTAAATACAAAAAGAGTGATTTTGCCATAGCAGGAGGTGGTGACATGGTGCGCCTTGAGCCAATAGAGGATGGGCGATTAAATCAGTTATTAGCTCGTAATTTAGAATTAGGTTATGCCGGTGCGCTAGGGGTTGAAAGTAAGGCTGAGGATATCATTCGGCAGAACATGATGATCAACTCATTGAAAGATTTTAATAACAAAAGTGATCTTTACGGCTACACCAGAGCTGCCGGTATCCAAAATAGTAACTGGGCAATTTCCGGTGAGCTCGCTAAAGAATATCTACCAATGCTGCTTAATATTATGAAAGCGCTAGTATACGCGTCCTTTATATTTATTGTGCCACTTATGATTCTTGGGGGCGGCATGGACAAGTATCTTAAATACTGCATTGTCGTATTTTCGCTGCAAATATGGCCGGCACTTAATAGCGTATTAAACCTATTTATTGAGTTATATAGCCACCTAAAAGGAGCGGGTATTAGCGGCGGCGCAATAACATATGGCAATTTTAATCAAGCGCATGAGGCGGTTGATACTATTGTATTAGTTGCTAGTGGTTTGCAGATGAGTATTCCATTTTTATCGTTTGCTATTGTTCAGGGCGGAGTACAGAGTTTTGTCCATTTGGCTGGTTCGGTGCAATCAGCTAGTAGCGGCGCTGCCTCTGTGGCGTCTAATGAATTAAGCAGTGGCTCAAGAGGTTTTGACAATATCACTAAAGGCTCAGAGAGCATTGATAATAAATCCGGCTTTAAGACCGACTGGAACCAGTCACATCAGGAAGGGGCAAGGCAGGTACAGGGTGCAGGTGGCGAGATGTTTAGAACATTTGCCGATGGCTCAAGCTCTATTAACAGTGGGACTGGTATGAATTTATCTTCTGGCTCAAGAAGCTTTAACCTTTCAAACTCGCAAGATAGCAGCCTGCAACAGAGTCTGGGTAATACGCTAAGTAGTCTGCAAAGCGATGAACAGAGCTTCAATAAGTCAAAAACCTCAACTATCAGTAATGTAGGTGATTTAGTATCTCATATTGCTCAAAGAGAAAGTAAAGGTGATACATTCTCTTATGACAAAATGGGCGAGCAAGGCAAAGCCTTGCAACAGGCAGTGAATCATACTAAGGAGGTTCATGAGCAAGGTGGCCACAGCTGGGAACAAGCAGCAAAGGCTGGTGTAAAAACCAGTATTAGCGGAGGATTCGGAATGCCATCGATATCACCTATTAAAGGTGATATATCAGTTGGTGCGGATGCTTCAGTTGATGCAACTAATGCAAGTAGTCAGTCACTTACAGAAGATCAACGAGTTGCGCAAAGTAATGATAGCAACAAGATCTTTAATAACCTTGCTAAAGCTGCTACCAACGAACAATGGATGACAGATAACAGCATAGATACTAGCTATGCTCAAAGCACCAGAGCTAGTTATGATGAAATGCAATCTTATGGGCAATCAGTCGCTCAAAAAAGAGAGGAAGCTAATACTTATAGTGAAGCACTGCAATACAATAAAACGAATGGAGCAAGCGATCATCGTGATATGTACCATGAGGTTGAGCAGGGCGTGATGAAACAATATGGCGTATCGCAGAATCAAGCGCACCAAATCATTGAAAGCAACGATCCAAGAGCTAACAAAGTTTGGGACGGGATGGTGCAGCAAAATATAGGTAACACCATGAGTCAAGTTAGAGCGGGTAGAAATCATGTTGATAATGGTGTCGCTAGAGATGCCAATAGCTTCCATAATGAGCATCAGGGTAAAGTCAATGACGGAGGGGTGCAAAACCTGCAAACCCAAGCTGCTGATCAGGGATTAAATAAGAAGACTATGCAAGCTGATATAGCGGAACGAAAGCAAACTCTACTAACTAAATACGATGATGTTACCAACGAAAACTCTGTCCAATACCAGTCGGTCTTATATGCAAATAAGGCACTTAACCAAGGATTGCAGCAAAGAGCCGAGGAATATGGAAAAGATAGAATCGGTCAGGGGGATTTTGCAAAAGGCTTAGGAAAAACTGTTGATTTTTTTACAAACGGTCAAGCTGGGTCAAACATAGGTGGTCCTAACTCAGCAGAAAGGGCAAGACTTAATTCAGGAGGAAATGCCTCGCAATTACCACCAGTTATAATCAATAAAGATAATGGGAGTAAAAATGACAAATAAGTTATTTATTATTCCAGATATTACCGGAATAGGAGCGATAAGAAGGATTGTAATACAAATTTCTAGGGCTACTCATACTAGAATGGTTATGCGCGCGAGACATTGTCCCAACGTGTTTATAAGGATTATTGGCATTGTGTCCATTATAACTTTCGGTCGAGAAAGACCTAGCCGTGCCATCACCTATATAAGCTTCTTTTTTAAAATACACAGCAATAGGGTAGTTTTTTAATATGCAATACATAGTTGGAACTAAGACAGGAATCATGCCAAAAATAGCAGAATATATATTAAAACCTGAAGTATGCGATGCTCCATCGCTGAGGAGGCCTACCCATGCAGTTAAGCCAATAGTCAATATAACTAAAAGAAAAAAATTAGGTGCTCTATCGGTCAACACCTCATTATTTCGATTGAAAAACTGTAGACTTTTCTTGTCAAAGGTTACTAAAGAGTTCTTTTTAACAATATATGGCACTAGCAGAATAGTTGCCCATGAAGCGATAAAACTAAGGTGTTTATCATTTAAAAAAAATGTGAGATTCCACCCAAGTACTGTAAAAACAAAAAACATTAGATTCCAGAAATTGTCTTTGTTGAATCTTGATTGCAGAAAGCTTATTTTTGGCTTTTTAGGCCTGTCGTATATACCACCATATTCATTGGGAATTACTAGAGTATTGGTTGAAGAGTCCAGAGCCAGCGGCTTAACTGTAGTAGTTGGTATTTTTTTAAGATTTTCACAAAAACTAGTAAAATCTTCCATGATAATTCTCTGCAATTTATGGTTACATATATACAGTACTATTATATCAAGATACTATCATTTTACCAAGCGAATAAAGTCTTTGATACTAGTTCTTTCCTTTGTTTTGTGTGGTAATTATTCTTTAGTTCTCGCCAAGAATGAACCAGATACCCAATATAGCAGGCAGCAAATAGCTTCTCTAATTTCCACTGCTGAGAAAGAAAATCAGATACCATCAGGTCTGCTAGCGGCTATTGCCAAACTTGAATCTAATACCCAAGCATATGCCTTAAATGTCAATGGTAATGCAGTGTTTAATAAATCTCTTGAGGAAGCATCTAGGTTGGTAAAAAAGGAACTTGCTTCCGGTTTGAAGAATATTGATTTGGGAGTAATGCAGCTGAATTATCGCTGGCATGGAGATAAGTTTAATAACGTCACTCAAATGCTAATCCCAGAGAATAATATAAAATACGCCGCTAGTCTACTCAAGTCATTAAAAGTCAAACACGGCAGCTGGCATAAAGCTATTAGGTATTATCATTCTGCTAGACCCGAACATCACAGGAAGTACTCGCGCAAGGTAGTTGCATACTGGTTGACGAGAGATAGGATACAAGAAAAAGGAACAAAGACTAATGGTTAGTTAGTCAAATATTACAAAAAGCAGGAGTTTTAATATGCTAAACAATTTCATAGGTGGCGGTCAGGTATTTTTGCACAAAATACGTATGCTAAGACAAGTTGTTGGTACAACAATTTTTGTTTCATTGCTTTCTGGGGCAATATTAGCATGGAGCTTTAATAGTAGCAGTACCCATAAAGTTGATTGGGACGGAGCAATAACATACGCAAAGGCTAAACTTGCAGTAACGGTGCACCCCGCCTTATCTGCCATTGCTCTGCGACCTAGCAAAGCAAATATTGATGCTTATTCGCATCACCAACTTTGGAAAAAAAGAATGCTTGCCAGCTCAGTAATCACTAGCAATAGATTTCTCTCAGCTTGGCGTAATGCCACGGAAGTAATGTATTTATTGTCTTTGCAGGCGCTTGGCTATGGTGTGGCAGCAGGTTTTCTTGTTTTCTTACTTTGGAGCAAATTCGGTAAAAACCTTAAGGACGAAAGGAAGAACGAAGGTAGCGGAGTTGTGCTAACCGCAATAGAAGTTGGTCGTATCTTACGTAATATGGGTAAATGTAGTGATTTTAAAATAGGCAAGATGCCTTTAGTCAAGGATATGGAAACCAGGCATTTTCTGGTTACCGGGTCAACCGGTTCCGGTAAGACTAATCTCCTTCATAATCTCCTGCCACAAATAGAAGCAAAAAATCAGCCGGTTATAGTAATAGATCAAACAGGTGAAATGGTTGCAAAATACTATAATCCAAAACGTGGAGATATTATATTTAATCCATTTGATGCTAGGAGCAAGGTTTGGGATTTTTGGGCTGATTGTTGCAAACTAAGAAACCTTGAAAAGTTTGCTGATACTTTAATTGGCTTTAACAGCAGAAAAAATAATAAAGCTACATCTGACTTTTGGGAAGAAGCAGCGCTGTTGTGCGCCAAGCATACTAGTCCACCCCTGCGCCAGAAGAGAAGTCCACTTTCAAAAGAAAAAAAGAGTGATAATTTAGTTAACACATTGGTTAATTAAATTAGAGTTTAAATTAAATTGAATGAGGAAA